>Ga0116144_10001565_pt1 | contig 26929 bp, 8 predicted proteins | sample AD_UKC035_MetaG_FD_89746 | JGI IMG/M metagenome (GOLD analysis project Ga0116144, IMG submission 89746) | Active sludge microbial communities of municipal wastewater-treating anaerobic digesters from USA - AD_UKC035_MetaG | ecosystem: Engineered > Bioreactor > Anaerobic > Digestate | place: USA...
CCAATTCGGCGCGCTCAGTAGCGCTCAGGGTTAAGGTACGGCGTGCGGTCATAGCTATTCACCTCCGCGCCTATTCTACCACTATTACCGATTTATTTTTTTAATGTTCATAAGCCGCTTTCAGGAAGGTATTTTTTTCGTTGGCGGGCGCAGCCCGCCAACGAAAAAATACTCTTCAAACCGCGCCTTTAGGCGCAAATCGCGGGCCAAAACGAATTTTCGGATAGATTCTTAGTGCAAGATCATTCAAGATATTCACGCCTTTTTATCTTATGATGGAACCAGTATACTATTTTTCGCAAAGGGGCCATACGCAATGTTTGAACAAATCGAGCAAGGAAAAGTCGTAACGATTGATAACTCCCCTGAAAAAAAGAGGGAGTTTCACGCAAAGGCGCAAAGCCGCAAAGATTTTTAAGATCGGACTAAATTTTATAACGTAAACTACGATTTTCAATAAAGAATATGAAGATTGCTCTGCATTTTCCTTGGCGTCTTTGCGCCTTTGCGTGAAATAGTTAGTTTCTTCAGCCGAGTCATGACTGCCTACAAATGAATTCGCGGACTGGTACAGAAAATCCGTGGAAAACGGGTTAACAACAGGATGTGAAGCCGGCATTGGTTGCGCAAATCTTACCTTAATCACAAATTTCCTTGCATTTGCGCCCATTTGAAATTGGACGACAATGCTGTTTATATCTAACTTAGGAGGTCTGTATGAAGCGCGCGGTAGACAAACGGTTATTTAACGGGACCGCTTTGATCGGTATTATATTGGTCATGCTGTTATTAACCAGTCCTCTGGCGACAGCATTGACGGCTTCACCTGCCGATGAAGTCAATGCGGCCTGGAAACGGGCCACGGAAATCGGCGTTTATCACTACCGCACCAGCATCATCCAGACCACCTGGCCCACGGCGCGGTTGGAGAATATGGGCCGCAGTAGTACGGAACAACGCTTTTATATAGAAGGTGAAGCCGACCGGACGAACCAGAAGCTCGCGCTCAAGCTCTGGGCCGATGAGGGCCGGACAACTTCGGACCAAGGAGCGGTCGAGATCAAGGTAGAGGAAGGCAAGACGTGGGGCCGAAGCGGCGCGGATGGCGCGTGGCAGGAAGTGGATGGCGCAACCACGCTCTTTGCGCCCAACCAGGATTTGTTGACCTATCTCGTCGCGGCCAAGAATGTTGAGCGGCTGCCGCTCGAAGCGCGGGCCGGCATAACGCTGACCCGGTATAGTTTTGAGCTGGATGGCCCGGTGTTCGCGCAGTATATGCGGGATCAGATGGAAGTGGAGATGCAACGGCGGGGGGAATTGCCGCCGAACGTGAGCTTGCAAACGGCGACGCTGTACGCTGAGATGACCGGGGAAGGCGAAATTTGGTTGGATGGAGCAGGGTTGCCCGTGCGGCAACTTATCCACGCGCAATTCCCGCCGGCGTATGCGGAGCAGATTGAGGTGCAAATCACCACAGATTTCGCGCAATGGGGTGGAGTTGTTGCAGATGCAGCCGGCGGCGGGCGGCCAGCTTTGGCCGCGACTGCGCGGCGCGCGTTAAGCGCGGAGTGGGGTATGGTAGCGGTCTGCGCCGGGCTAACGTTGCTTATGATACAGCATTGGAACACCCGACGGGCCTACCGGTGGTTCGCGCCGGTGATGATTGTCGCCTTATTGTTGGGGCCGGCGCTACAGGCGCAGCAGGTCCATGCTTTTTATGAAGACCAACACGCCCGGCAAGTGCGCTACGAGCAGCAACGCGCGGAGCAGGAACAGGCGGAGGCATTGGAGGCGGAGCAGCAGCACGTCACTTTCAATCCTGCCGTGTCGCCGTTGGAGCAGGCGCAGCAACAACGCGCGGCGGAGGCGGCGACGGCCAACCTCGTGCTAACGATGGCGGGGCTGAATCAAGCGCAATCGGTCACGGAGATAGCGCAGACGACGGCCAGCAACGATACAGATAGCGATGGCGATGGATTGGGCGACCAGTTGGAGCAACGGATCGGCGCCAATCCGAGCCATCCTGATACCGACGGCGACGGGCTGAACGACGGCATCGAATATAACGAACTCGGCACGGATTTCACGACGGCGGATACGGATCAAGACGGCATCCAGGACGGCGTAGAGGCCCAGGGATTCCTCGGCGGGGATGGCCGGCGCTGGTATTTGAACCCTCTGGATCCGGATACCAACAAAGACAGTCGCGCCGATATGCTGGAATGTCCCGACTTGCTCGGCGTGACCCTGGCGGCGGTGGGCAATCTGCGTTGTGCGGATACCGACGGCGATAATACGCCCAATCCGTTTGATCTGGATGACGACAATGACGGCGTGCCGGATAAAGCCGATTTATCGCCAGAGGTCGCGCTAGGCGGCGGCTGGCAGAACGGTCAAGTGCGCGGGCTGGACGGGCAAACGTTTAGCCTGATTTTGGACAGTCTGACGCCGAACAAGCCGGTCTTTGTAGATTTCCAGGTGCGCCCGGTTAATCCCAATCACTTGTGGTACTCGCTCAGCATGTTGGATTGGCCGACTGAAGATCGCGAAGGCCAGGTGCGCCGGATCTCCGATAGCACGTTTGCCACGTACAACCAGGCGCACAATCAGCCTAGCACGGCGCAGGATGCGAATGGGGATATGAAGCTCACGCCAATGTTGGAAATCCGCATCCCCTTCCAGCAGGGACGCTATGGCAACCTGCCGGTCAAGGCGGGCGCGCCGGCGATTACACCGGCGACGGCAGTCAACGACTGGTTGGATACCGCCCAGACCGACAACTTCGGCATCGCGGTCAAGAAGCTGAATGAGCAAGGTGATTTGGCAGTCTACGTGCCGCTCAACGTCGTGCGCGATCCGGTCAGCAAAAGCCCGGTCGCGTTCGCGGGGCGGATGCTCTACTGGCTGCAAGATGCCAGCTTCGGTCAGGCGCATCGCGCGCGGTTGGTGTGGCTGGTCAGCGCGCTGGTGGATGTGTGTACCATAGCCACGAGCAATGTGAACTATGACACGCTGTGCCAAGATCCGGCGAACTGGACGACCGAGATTCAGACCGTGCAGGGCTATTCCGACGATTGGTACTTGACCGGGCTGGAAGTGCGCGAGGATCACGGCCTGAAAGTGGGCGTGCTGTTTGAAAATCCCGACCTGCCCCCCCGCGCCGATGGCTACGAGAGCGATCTGTGGACGATGGCGCAAGACCTGGAACAAACCTTCCTGGGCGGACGGCAGGTCAACGGCACGCGCGATATTACGGTAGATGAGATTAAGCGCCGGTTCGATAGTGAGAGCAACGGCGGCGTAGACACCATCACGCGCTGGGGTTTCCCGCCGAACGCCTTCCGCGTCGCCACCTATACATTCAGTTCCCAAGCCGATGTGGGGTATATGGCGAAGACCTACACGCGGCAGATTTTGACGGATTACTTTATATCTGGCGGGCAGATTAAAGTTGCCGATCCCACTTTGTTATTTGTCCGCGAGGAGAAGTACCGGATAGCCACGCTGGATATGAGCGCGGCGGTGGTGCAGGCCGGGCCGCAGAGCCAGGGTATGATCGTCGGCACGCAAGCGACCATCCGCATGGATCCGGCGCAGATTCCACAGCAAGTGTTGGCCGGCATGAACTGGGCCCCCTATCGTTACACCAACAATGCGTGGGAGCCGTATCCCATCGCGGAGTATTGGACGAAAGAAATGCAGCCGACGTTCGAAACGCTCTTCAAAAGTGAGCCGGGCGGCAAGGAGGCCGAGGCCAACAAGGGGCGCGTGGCGCTGGCGCAGAATTACTATATGGCGATGCTCACTGGTGCGGCGGCGCTTGTCGAAAAAGACGGGCGCGCGCAAACCAAACTCGAACCGCAGTTGAATACCGACGTGAAACTGGATGCGTACTACACCTACGCCAAGACCGCCGGCTCCGGGGTGGTATCGGCGGCACGTTTTGTGTACGATTTTATTGATCGCGTCGTCAAGGGATATAAAATGGCGAACCTCAGCGTTGGGGATAGCGCCAGCATGAAAATTCTCGTCGCCTTAGGCAGTGTCCAGGAACATGGCATCAAGGGACTGCTGCCAGGCTTCCTGCAATCGCTTTTGAACAAGCTCTCTTTCAGAGCGCAAGGTATTGTAATCGGCCTGGTTATTATCGCTGCCGGGGTGTACGTGGCGGCGGCGGCAGTGCTGTGGTTGGTGGGCAAGTTAACCGGCAACCAGGTCATTCAAGCCATCGCCGATTATATGTTCCAGGCTATTTCAGGACTTTTCACGGCTCTGGGGCTGGTCAGCAGCGCGGTGGAGATGTTTAAGGGCATAGCAAATGTCATCAAAGGAATAGCCGCCGGTATCTCGAAAGTGGCGGTGGTCGTCGCCATCATTACGCTGGTGCTGACGGTGGCCTTCGCTGTGGGGTTGTTCGTCTTTGAATGGATCAGCTCCGGCTGGACGATTGGTTCGATAGAGTGGCTACAGGCACTGCGCGGCGCAGTCGCCGCAGTGTTGGCGGCGGTCATCATGTTAGCCATTGGACTGATTCCTTACGTAGGGCCGTTCATTGTCGCCTTAATCGGGGCCTTCGACTTTGTGGTCAAACTGGTCTGCAAAATCGGCAACTTGCAAGGGGAGGTGTGCGCGGGCATCGCCGGGATGTTGCAACAAGACATCGCCGAGTGGTTGAAACGCACGGGACTGTTCAGCAGTTTCTCGTATGTAATGATAGATTACGCCGGCCGGTTGCAAATCAACGGCCTCAAGATGAGCCTGGATAATCCCGATAAGGGGCTAGTTGTAGGAAACAAAGTTTCCATTGAGGCCGATGTCACGACCAATTTATATATCAATCCAACCTCGATGGCTTTCTATGCGCGCCCGATCTCCGGGGTAGATGATCGGGTGCGCCAATCGGTGTTCAGCTACCAGGTGACGCCGATCTCCACCACACAAATTCACGCTAAGTTGGCGTTAGGGCAGATGAATACCCTCTGGACTTTCAATCTGCCCCCGTGCGCCGGACTAGAGAACGATTACGAGGCGTTAGCGAAATGCGTTGGGGATTATCAAAATCGTGCGCCGTATTATGGTCGGGGGGATGAGGCGCGGATCCTCAATCGCTTTACGCGCACGCAGCCTATTGTGGCACGTAATGTCATCACCTTGACGCGCGCGGGGTTAAATCAACCGGCCCCGCTGTATGTAGTTGAAGGGTTCGTCATCCCGACCGAATCGGCTTGGGGCGGCGGCTCGATGGCGCGGAGCACGCCCGTGAATTTGAAGCTCAAATTCGATGTGTTCCCCGCGACGCTGGACGAATTCTACACCCTGGTCAGTCGCGGCAACAACAGCGCGGCGCTGGCCTGGGATAGCCGTTTCCCCACGCTTTGCGATGCGGATGGCGATAGCCTGCGTAGCGTGGCCTGCGCCGGCAATGATCCCAACGACCTCGCGCCCGACAACGACGGCGACGGCCTGAGCGACTTTGTGGAAATGCAGGCGGGTTCCAATCCCGCCCACGCCGATGTGGACCAAGATGGCTTGACCGATTACTGGGAGACCACCTATCACACCAATCCCTGGAACGCAGATAGCGACGGCGACGGGTTGCGCGATGGTGCGGAAACCACCGGCTGGGCCTACACGTATGCGCCGGGATTGCAAACATGGGTCACCTCAAATCCCTTGAGCGCGGATAGCGACAGCGACGGCATCTTCGACAAGCAAGAACAGGTCTACGGCTTCCATCCACAGATGCCCTCTACGGGGAAAATTGTCTCGATTGTTTCGCAGATTGACGATGCCGATGGCTATGTCAAGCCGGGACAAACCATTGCCTACGCCGCCACGATTGCAAACAACTTGAACGACCGCTACGCGCGCGGGCTGTTGGAGGTGGCGTTGCCCGTAGCTGTACAAAATAGCAGCCTGGCCTCCCAGGTGTACACCCTCAAGCCGCGCGAGTCCGCGACGGTGCAAGGGCAGATTCGCGTGGATCCCAATGTACAAACCTCGCAATGGGTCAACCTGACCAATCGCGCTGGGGCGATTCTCACCGATATGCGGCAGGAGACCGAAGCGCGGAGTCTGTGGCTACACCTGGATGAGAACGCGGGCAGTTCGCTCTTTGTGGATGCTTCGCTGTGGGGGCGGAACGGCGGCTGTATGTTGGTGAACGGCGTCCCGCGCCAGTGTCCCACCGCCGGCGACGTGGGCTATATCGGGCAGGCGGTAACGTTTGATGGCAGCACCCGGTACATCCGCCTGCCCGACGCCGCTACACTCGGCTTGCGGGATAGCAGTTTCACTGTCATGGCCTGGGTCAAATTCAACAATGTGGGCGGCGACCTGCCCGTGTTGGGCAGTGTGGATGTGGGCGTGAATCAAGGGCTACATCTGATGATTCGCAACCAGAAGCCGTATATGGGCTTTTATGGCAATGACATGGCCGGTAACGCCACCCTGACGCCGTACACCTGGTATCACCTCACCTGGCGGTACGATAAGGGCAAGGGCGAGCAGGCCATTTTTGTAGATGGCGTGTTGGATGCCGCGCAAACCGGGCACAACCCGTTCCAGGGCAGCGGGAATCTCTATGTCGGACGCGCCTTCGACACCTTCTTTAACGGCATGCTCGATGAAGTCGAAATCTACCCCCGCGCGCTGACCGCCGAGGAAATCGCCAGCCGACTCAAAGCCCCCGTCTTGGATCTGGCTTTCGATGACTCGCTCTTTGACCGCTCTTATCACAAACACGGCGCGGCGTATCCGATGGATAACTACCCCGATTTCCCCTACACCCGCAACGGCAGCCGCACCGTCCAGTTCAACCGGACGCAATGGTTTGAAATTCTGGGCGACAGTTCGCTGGATATGAGCAAGGGCACCGGACGTTTCAGTATGGCGATGTGGATTTACCCGGAATACGTAGACCACTGGACCAGCTTCCTGGGTAAAACTACGCCGAACTCGAATGTAGAGTATCTCTATCCCACCCTGTCTTACTACGATAGAACCCTCCGGGTAAGTTTTGGCGATGGCAGCGATGGACAGTCGCCATGCAATTACGTAACCGATAACAATGTATTAACGCTGAATAGCTGGCAGCATCTCATCGTCACCTTTGATGGCGGGCAGTTTGTGATCTACCGCGATGGGCAGCGGGTGGCGGCGGGCGCCGGCTCCTGCGGCGGGCGCAAACCCACGCCGGGGCACAACTTCTACCTGGGACGCTCCAGCCGCGCCGCGCGGATTACATTCCACTACGTCAACGTTACCGGGTGGGAAGCTGGCTCGTGGGGCTCGGAATATCGTCTGTGGGTCCGCCCCTTTGGACAGGAATGGGCCGAAGTGTGGACGAAGAATGGCGTCTCCGGCGGCGAGACCTGGATTAACCAAAGCTACGACTTTTACAGCGATTATGATATAGCGTACACCTTCCGCCTGTGGGAAGATGACTGGTTGTTTGATGATGGGTGGCCCGCCGATGACGAGCTGGTGGGGAGAGATGTTAATAATAGAACCGTCTGGGACTATCAAGGGTTCCCTTACCGCGGCGATAGTGATGGGGGCACGCTCTACGTCACTCTCCAAACCAATTTCTTCAAAGGCAGCCTGGATGACATCCGCATCTACCGCTACGCGCTCTCCGAGGTGGAAGCACAAGCCCTGTATCGGGGACAGACGCAGACCTTGCGCCTGCAATTCGATGAAGCGCCCGGCGCCACCCGGTTCGCCGATAGTTCCGGCAGTATGAACGACAGCGCGTGCGCCGGGAATACCTGTCCCGATACCGGCTTGCCCGGCCGCGCCAATCAAGCCGCGCGCTTTGATGGCAGCAACGACTACATCCCCCTCAAGCGGGCCGCGAAACTAGGGTTATACGATAGCAGCTTTACCGTCATGGCCTGGGTCAAGTCCGGCGACTTGAGCAGCGATCAGCCCATCCTGGGCACGCTAGAAGGCGTGACCAATCAAGGGCTACATCTCATAATCCGCAACGCCAAGCCCTACATGGCCTTCTGGGCCAATGATACCAGTGGCAACACTACGCTCTCCCCCAATACCTGGTATCACCTGGCCTGGAAGTACGACAAGACCACCGGGGAGCAAGCGCTCTTCGTCAACGGGGTACTGGATACCGCCCAGGCCGGACATACTCCTTTCATGGGAACCAACATGGTGTATGTAGGGCGCGCTTACAGCAGCTATTTTAACGGCTTGATTGACGACCTGATTATCGTCAATGGCGCGCTCTCCACCGCCGAAATCCAGCAGGCGATGGCGGAATCCCCCCGGCTCAATCTGCATCTGGATGAAGCGCTCGGCGCAACGACGTTTGTAAACGCCTCCAATCTAAGTACGGGCGGCAGTTGCAGCGGCGAACAATGTCCCCAGGCCGGTACGCGCGGCCAGATACGCGAAGCCGCCGTCTTCGATGGTGTGGACGATGCACTCACGCTCAGCGCGGCGACGACCCTCGGCTTAAACAACAGCAGCTTCACCGTAGCCGCCTGGGTCAACGCCAAAGATTTGAGCGGCGACCGGCCCATTCTCGGCGGGACAGAGGCGACGACCAATCAGGGACTCCACCTGGTGCTGCGCAATCACAAACCCTACATGGGCTTCTTAGCCAATGATACCGCCGGCAATACCGCACTTGCGACGAACACCTGGTATCACCTGGTCTGGCGCTATGACGCCGCCAAACAAGAACAAGCCATCTTCGTCAATGGCGTGTTAGATGCGGCGCAGACTGGTCATGCGGCCTTCCAGGGTACGGGAACCGTGTATCTGGGGCGCGCCTTCGCTACTTACTTCAATGGCTTGATGGATGAAGTCGCGGTCTACAACCAATCGCTCAGCGATCAGGCCATCCGGCAACTGTACGACTATCAAGCCGCCTGGTTTGATACCACCTACGCCCATCCCCTCATCGTGGATACGCAGTACCCGGAGGTGCGGCTGGTGACGCCCGCTTACCTCGCGTTGAAAGATACCGTGCTGGCGATTGAAGCGCGCGGGCCGCAATCAGGCATTGCGACGGTCGAATACAATACCGGCGCCGGTTGGTTGCCCGCCACCCGCGATGGGCAGGTGTGGCTATTCACCTACCGGCCTGATGGGGCTGGCAATCGCACCCTCCAGGCGCGCGCCACCGATAACGGCGGGTGGGCCAGCACCGATACCAAGACCGTTATTGTAGATAATGCGCCGCCCGACGTAACCTTGGATAGCGCGCTGACCCAGGCCGTCCAGGTCCCCGCCGCCCAAAATCAAGCGTGGAAACTGCATCTAAACGGGACCGCCGCCGACGCCAGCAGCGGCATGACGCAACTGGGTGTGACCCTGTTGGATGCTGCCAATACCATAGTGGGAAACCCGCAAGTGATCGCCGTGAGCAACGGCGCGTGGGCCGTGGATTACCCGTTTGCCGCGCAGCCTACGGGACGGTACACCGTCCAACTGGATGCGGTAGATGCCGTCGGCAATGCCCGGCGCGTCAGCGTAGGCGGCCTGCTGGTGGATGGTTCCGCGCCAGTGCCCGAAATCACCTACACCGGGCCAGTCGCGCAGGTCATCAGCGGCGTAGATCTGGCCCGCCCCATCCTGCAAGGCACGGTGTTGGATGCGCCCTATCCTGCCGATCCCGCCTTGCATCTGGCCTTTGAAGAAGCGCCAGGTGGGACGTTCTATGATGGGTCAATGAACCATCTGCCCGCGACGTGCTCCGGCGCAACCTGTCCGACCAGCGGCCCCGGCAAATACGGCCTGGGCTTGCAATTCGATGGCGTGGACGATTACGTGAAAGCGGGCGACATAGCGACAAAAAATCGGTTTACCCTGAGTGCGTGGGTATATCCCACCGGCGCCGGTTCCGGCGCGGCGGGCATCGGCGGTATGATCATTAACCGGGAAGGTGAGTACGAAATCGCCCGGTTTGCCGATGGCTCACTGCTGTGGGCCATTAACAACGTCAACAAGACGTGGGACTGGGTGGACACCGGCTACGATGTTCCGCTCAATCAGTGGACCCACATCGCGCTCGTCTACGACGCCGGGCAGGTTAACACGTATGCGAATGGCGCCTTAGTCCATGCCGCCTTCACCAGTGCGGGCGACATTGGCGATTGCGATCCTGCAAACAACGAACTGCGGATCGGCGGGCGCAGCATCGCGCCGCAGAACTGGGCCGGTTGGATAGATGATGTGGTGATTTACGACTATGCCTTGAACGCGGCTCAGGTGCAGGCCATGGCGCATCCCGCCAGCACCGGCATCACGCAAGTCGAGATTGGCTTTGAACATACCTATAAAGCCGCCAGCCGCCTGCTCGACCTGCCCTTTGACGAGGCCGTCGGCAGCAGCCACTTCACCGATCTCGCCAGCAACGCGGCGGCGAGTTGCGCCGCGCCGACCTGCCCCATCGCCGGACAGCCGGGCAAGTACGGGACAGCTTTGCAATTTGACGGCGTGGATGACTACGTGAACCTCGGTACGGCCGGCTATATGGGCACAGATAGCCAGATGACGCTGAGTGCGTGGGTCTACCCTACCGACGCCGGTTCTGGCGGGTGGGGCAGCGGCGGCATCATCCTCAACCGCGAAAGCGAGTACGAAATTGCCCGGTTTAGCGACGGTTCGCTGAATTGGGCCATCAATAATGTCAACCAACCCTGGTATTGGGTAGACACCGGCTACGATGTACCGCTCAATCAATGGACGCACATCGTGCTGGTGTATGACGCGGGGCAAGTCAGCACCTACGTCAACGGCGCGTGGATTCATTCGGCTTACACCGGCGCTGGCGGTATGGGCGGCTCCACGGCCACGGATTTGCGGATCGGCGGACGCAGCATCGCACCACAGAACTGGGCCGGGCGGCTGGATGACATCCGCATCTACCGGCGCGCGCTGGACGCCGCCGAAATCCAGGAACTCGCTCAGACCAACAACGGCTACGCCACCCAATGGTACCCGGTGACGCTGCTTCTGCCGTCGCAAACCTTCACCCGTTGGGCCTTCCAGACGCCCGCCGGACTTGAAGGCCCCTACCAGATTCATCTGCGCGCCACCGATACCGCTGGACACACCCTGCTGCAACACAATGTCTGGCAGGGCGAGATTGACACGCTGGCCCCGCGCGTTGGCTTCGTCCACACCCAAGCTGCGCCGGGCTACTATCAAGTCCAATGTGCCGCGCAAGACTACAATCTGACCGAGACCGGGTGGGCATGTCCGCTGACCACCGCGCCGCAACGCACTTACCAGACAGCACGCTGGTTCACCGCCGTTACTCACCAAAGCAAGCTGGCCGGTTTGACAACGCCACTCCAGACCGTGCCGGCTACGGCGGGCAGCGGGATGCAAGCCTGCGATCTGTATGGCAACTGTACCCCCGTCACGTGCGGCATGTTGGAGAACTGTACCCTGCCCCTGGCGGCGCAACGCGCGCCGCGCCGACCGCTGGCCGAGACTGGCGTGAGTGTCATCCTCACGCCAACGCAAGGCGCGAATGTCTTCACCAGCACGGCCCCGATGAAGCTGGCCGGCTACGTCTCGGCGACGCACTCTCTCCGCGCGTTGACCGTGACCGTAGGCGGCGCGGCCGTCTACACGCAAACCTGGGGGACCGACATCCCCACCGCCACCTGGACAGCGACCTGGACGCCGCCCGCCGCCGGCGTGTATGCCATTGACGCCCGGCTAACCGATGGCGCGGGAACTATCATCACCGATGTCACGCGCCCCGTGATTTACGTGGATACCGCATCCCCGCAAATCAGTCTGAGCACCTCCCACATCACCGGCCAGAATTATGACGCCGACACTGGACTCCTGACGCTGGCAGGCTGGGTGACGGATACGGCAGTAGCGCGGGTCGAAGTGCAAATCAATGCGGGCGCGTGGCAACCGGCCGCCGAACCTGCCGAAATCACCACGGGGCCACAGACACCGTGGCGCGCGGTCGCCCTGCTCGGTCAGCCGCCGCTCAGCGACACCTACACGGTTGCCTATCGCGCCGTAGATGTCGCCGGAACGACGACGACGGCCCAGCGCGTCCTGGCGGCGGACGTACTGCCGCCCACCACCACCTTCACGCTCACCTATCTCGCGCAAGGGCGCGAGATCACGCTGACGGCCGGCGATACCATCACCAGTGTCCTGCATCCCACGCTGACCTTGCGCCTGGATAGCGCAGATGCCAGCGGCTGGGTCGGTTATCACGTCGAGTGGCGCGAGGAACTCAGTCAGACTACCCGCGTCCTGGCGACCTATGATGGAACCGCCAACACCATCCCCTTGGCCGCCGACGAAGCGCAACGGCTCTCGCTGCACATCATTGCCCGCGACCTCTACAGCAACACCAGCGAGCACACCTTCGCCCCAATTTATGTGGACTACAGCGCCACGCCGGTCTACGCGAGTATAACAGAGGCGACGCCCTATCGCGGCTGGCTGGCCGAGCGCTGCAACTTGCTCGGCGTGGATAATCGCCTGGCGGAGCGCACCGCTGAGCTGGCCGGATTAAGCGCGGCGCAAACGTTCTACGGCGGTTGGGATGCGACCGGGCTGCGGTTCACCTGGGCCGGGGCAAACTGGGATGTAGACGGGGATCTGTTCATCTATCTGGATACCGTGGCCGCCGCTGGCAGCGCGCGGGTTTACAATCCCTACCCCGATGCCGCCAACACGGTCATTCTCCTGCCCGCCGGCACCACGCCGACGGCTTCGATGCGGGCGGATTACGCGCTCTGGGTGCAGAATAGCCAAACCGCGACTTTGATGACTTGGGACGGCATCCAGTGGGCCACAGTGATTAGCCCGCAGCTACAGTACGTCTTCGACGCGCCGTACACCCATCTATACGTGCCATTTAGCAGTCTGGGGATTGCCAATGCCGCCGCCACCCCGCTCTCGCTGGTGGCTTTGGCGACGGAGGAAAATGCGCTCAAGGTGTGGGCCGTGCAACCTGCCCACAACAATCTCAACAGCACACTCGCGGCGGAGGTGTTGAGCGCGCGCCAGCAGTTTGTCCTGCGCAACCGCTATCAGTGGCCGTCGCTCGGCGCGGGCGTCTGTCCGGCCGGGCAGCCCTCAGGGCCAGGGTTGCGCGCATCGCAAAGCAGTCCCGGCGGCCTGGCCGATGTCCAGGCTTCGTTCACAGCGAATCCGCCGGGCATTGCCTATAGCGTCCTGGAAGACAACCTGTACTTCGCCCAGGATGACCTCTTCGACGAACTGGACGTGGATTGGGCGACATTGGAAACGGAATACTGCGCCGATTATCCCGATGACCCGGAGTGTGATGCCGATAAGACGGCGGCGGATCTCGATTTTGAAGCGCAGGAAGACCTGGAAGACTGGATGGATGTGGAGAACGCGCCGGTCGGCGACGGCGATGAGATTACCTATACGCTGACTTACGCCAATCAAGGGACAGAAACGGCCATCGGCCTCGTGCTGGATGTCACGACCTGGGGGCAGGTGCGCTTGCCCGCCGGGGAATGGGACGAGGATGCCGACGGCGAATACGACTACCTCGTGTTGCCGCTGGGCGATCTCGCCCCCGGCGAGACGCTGACGGCGACATTCACGGGCGTGATTGACCTGGAGTTCGATCCCGATAACGCCGAAGGTTGGGCCACGATTGACGCCGTGCTCTATGATAGCACCGGCAGTGTGGACGAAAATCAGCTTGACTGGCTATATGTAGATCACGAAATTGACGAGGACGCGCCAGATTACCTCGAAATCCAGACGCCGCAGATGTTGATTGCCCCCGGCGTCAACACCTTCCGGGGCTTCGTGCGCGACCAATCGGCGGTGCCAACCCTCGCGCTCACGGCGGCGACGCCGTCCGGGACGCGCTCCACATCCTGTGTGGATCCGACGCCCGATGATGGGCAGTGGACGTGCGCGCTAAACGTCGGCGCGCTCGACGAGGGGGATGAAGTCAGCGTACATCTGACGGCGACGGACAGCCACGAGCAAACCAGCGACGCGACAATGCCGCGCGTCTTTATCGTAGATAGTACACCACCAAGCGTCACCCTCGATCTCGCCACCCAGGATGTCTTCACCGATGGAGTAATCGGGCCGCAAGAACGCGTGTGGAGCGGTCGGTTAAGCGATAATCGCCTGGTGGAGAGTGTGCAGGTATGCGACACCACTTCCGGCCAGGAAACGTGCGCCGCCGCATCCATCGCGCTCGAAAATCCGCCGCAAACCAGTTTCACCTACGAGGACACGCTCTCGGCCACCCTGGGCGCAGCGACCCCTTGCACCGGCGGCCTGATCCGCACCTTCACCATCACCGATAGCTTCACAGTGGGAGACCTGAACGTGGGGTTGACCTTTGACCACACCTACCGGGACGATATAGAAGTCTTCCTGACATCGCCGGCGGGTACGCGAGTGACGCTGTTAACCGAGCTGGAGACTGAGGCCGCGAATCTGGATGTTCTGTTCGATGACGCCAGCGACGTGTATCCCGGCGACGACATAGACGATCACGAGACCACCGCGCCCTACTACGAAAATGTGTGGTCGCCTGCGGACTATCTGAGCGACTTCAACGGGGAAGCCGCCGCCGGCGTCTGGCGTCTGACGCTCTGCGATAGCGATCCCGGCGCGGATGATGGGCGGTATCAACGCAGTCAGTTGTACTTCACGGCCAACATATTGCCTACGGACACAACCGCTTCCTGGCACTATCTGCTGCCTACGCCCACGAATAGTGACGGGGAGGCGCGCTATACGGTAAGCATCTATAGTCTGGATAGCGTGGGCAATCGCAGCACACTCCCACTCACGCGCACCTATCGGTGGGATAATGTGCCGCCGGTCATTACCGTATCGGCCATCATGAGCGGGAGCCTGGGAGTTTACACCAATACCGTCCTGCGGGGCAACGTCAGCGATGGGACGCAGGTGAACAATGTGTTCATATCCGGCTACACCCCGCTCGGCGATTTCTTCAGCGCGCCGGCGGACTTGACAGTGGACGGTAACTGGAGCTATGACTTACCCTCAAGCATAGCAGGGAGCTATACGTTGTGGGTCTACGCGGTGGATCAAGCCAACAATCAAAGCACGGTCGGCCCATTCGAGATGACACTGATTGCGCCGCCCCAAATCGCCAAGACGGTGATACCGACGCGCAACGTACCTTTAGGGGGCATCGTGACCTACACCCTGACGCTTACCAATCCCAACACCGGGCCGCTCGTCGGGGTCGTCATCACCGACCCATTGCCGGCTGAACTCACCTTCATCACCCAAACGGCCGGCACGCTCTACTTGCCGCCGCCGGATACCCTGCTGACCTGGGGGCCGTATACGATGGCGGGCGGCGCGGTGTACACCCTCACCTTCACCGCGCGTGTGACTAATACCCACACATTCTATGCGGCTCAGGTGTATAACACCGCCTACGCCACCAGCGTCGCGGCCGGCACAGGCAAGGCGCAAGCGGTTTTCACCATCGAGGATGCGTCCCCGATGCCCATCCTGATGATTAGCAAGACCGTGACCACGCGCCAGACGCCGGTGCAGTTAGGCGACCCGGTGACTTACACCATCATCGTTGCCAATGTGGGGACTATGGACGCGGCGGGTGTGCTTGTGACGGATACGTTGCCGTCTGGCATAATCGGCGCGGCACTCAACGAGACGATTGCCGTCAGTGCTGGCACAGCCCACACCTTCACACTCCCAGCCCGCATCGTCACCGATACTGTTTACGCCGGCCAAACCCTGACCAACACCGCCGCTATCACCCATACCAGCAGCGGACGACGCTTCGCCCAGGTGAGCGTGACCATCGCGGGCAGTAGCAGCTATGCCATCTACTTGCCGGTCGTTGCCAAGAACTATTCAGCTTCCACGCGACGCTGAGTATGCGTCAGGACTTACGCGCTTTGCAAGGGAAACCACCCGGTTTTATGGAATTGCGTAAGTCCTGGCGTAATCTTCGCGGTGCTGGACGCTGCATAACTACGCGCAGGCCGGCTTCGCCGGGGTGGATTACGTCGCGCCGGCCGCGCGGGTTTTGCAGCGCGCCTTGCTCATTACTCACTGAGAGGGGATAAATTATTTTTATTGGAAGGACAACGAACTGGGTTTGAGCGGTATGGGCAGCGCGTGGAGGCGTATCGGTTGCTGAAAGACCAGACGCAGCAGGCGGCGCTCCAACAGCAAATCGGGCAAGATGGGATGCCAGTTATTTCAGGCTCTCTGGCTCTCACCCCACCTGACCGATGAATGCCCAACAAAGTCTTCTAGTTGTCGTTTAGCAATAGGCGATTAATCCCGCCTGCCCTTGGCTAGCCTCATGATGTCATCCCGATCCGTATATATCTGCACTAGTTTGCCGTCCCGCATCTGGAGCACCCGATCCACGTACTCGCACATGCGCAGATCGTGCGTCACCATGATGCCGGCGCGCTGCCGCTCGTGGATCAGTCCCGCGAAGGTTTCCACCACCTGGTAGGCTCGCTCCGTGTCCAGACTGGCGGTCGGTTCGTCCGCCAACACCAGGCTGGGGTTGTGGATCAGCGCGCGGGCGATGGCCACGCGCTGTTGCTGCCCGCCCGACATCTGACCGGGCAGGTTGTTCAGCCGTTCACCCAGGCCCAGCCGGGCCAACAGTTCCCGCGCGCGCAGCTTGCCGGCCTTGTCCAGCCGCCGGTTCAGGCGCAGCATCAATTCGACGTTCTCGACCGCGCTGAGATAAGGCACCAGGTTATTCGCCTGGAAGGTAAATCCGATCTTCTCCCGGCGCATGACGACCCGCTCGGCGTCGCTCATCCCGGCCAGGTCTTCTCCATCGAGCAGGATTTGCCCGGAACTGGGCTGCAACAGCGCCGCCAGCATTGAGAGCATCGTCGTCTTGCCGGAGCCGCTCGGCCCGACGAGCGCCACGAACTCGCCCGCCGCCACTTGCAGCGACACGTCATTCACGGCAAAGATCGTCCCGGTATCCGCCTGATATTTCTTGACCACGGCGCGGGTCTCAAGGGCATACGGTGTGTGTGTGGTAGCGTTCATGAGTTCAACCCCAGGGCTTTCAGCGGCTCGATACGGACCGCGTAACGAATGGAGACCAATCCACCGGCCGGCCCGATCAATAGGAGCGCGACCAGCGCAATCGCCGAGGTCGTCCCGTTGAAGACGATGGGCACCGTGGGCGGGAAAAAGAGCGAAAACAGGAACGTCAGCAGGCCGCCGATAGCGACCCCGACGGCGGTGATGACCACGATCTGGATCACGGAGGCCCAGGCTACAATCGGGTTGGAGGTGCCAATGGCCTTGAGCACGCCGATCTGGGAGACTTTTTGCAGGATTTGGATCTGGAAGAAGCCGCCGATGACCAGGATGCCGATGAAGAGCGTAAAGCCGCCCTGTGTGTTCAGCGTGCTCTGCTGGGCGGAATAGCCGGGCAACGCCTGGATGGCCTCTTTCAACGTGGCGACATCCACTTTCTCCACCTGCGCCACAATTTCCTGCCGCACCGCTTCGACCGCGTCCGGGTCACCCAGCCGCACGGCGATCACGTTGGCCGTCGCGTCCGCAAAATTCAGTTCCGCCGCCGATTGGGGCCGGACCCGATCCCAGGTCAGGAACGGGGCGAAAATCGCGGGCTGGAGGCTGTATTGCCGCCCGTCCGTGACGCCCACGATGGTGAGCGTGAAGAACGCATCCTCGGTGCCCTGTGTAACCCGCAGGGTCACAGTGTCACCCTCCGCGAGGCCGGCGCGGATGGCCGTGTTCCGGTCTATGATGACTTCATCTGCATCCTCTGCGGTGAGCTGGCGTCCTGTCACCACGGGCGGCTCGCCGACGTGGCCCGGTTCGACACCCAGCAGGGCCACTTTGAGCGGTTCCGCGTCGCCGTCCAGGATCAGGGTAGCGCTGGCTGTCCCGATCATACCGGCGTCCGCCACGCCCGCGACCTGGCGCACTTCGTCCACGCGGGCGGTGTCCAGCCGGCTGGCGGCAATCAGGAAGTCCGCTTTGGCCTGATAGACGAGCAACTCGCCATCCAACTTGGCGATGTATTCCCGGTTGCCATTGCCCAGCCCCTCGCCCAGGGCGGCAATGAAGAGCACCAGCAGGGTGATCAGGGCGATCACCAGGCTGACCAGCAGGAAGCGGGCGCGGTTGCGCCAGATCTCTTTCAGCGCCAGGTAGGTAGATACGGTCAGGGTTTGCATCATTTGGCCCTCCCGGAGTCACGCTCTGACTTTGCCACGCCAGGGCCTACCGGACCATCGAAGGGAGCGTTCCAGCGGGTCGCCAGCACACCGTCCAGCAGCAGGGTCAGCGGGGGATGATCGGCGATATCGTCATAGTAGTAAGGCAACACAATCCGTCCTTTCTGGTTGATGATGAAGATGCCCGACATCTGCATGGCATCCTGCCCGGCGGGCGGCGTCTCCAGATAATAGCCTTTCTGCTTCGCCCGTGCGACAGCCTGCCAGACCCGGCGATTCAGGACTGTTTGGAACACATTGCCACGTTCCAACCCATACGCCTGGTAGGCCTTGCGCTCTGGGTCCGCCAGTACCAGCAAACCGGGCGCAAAGGTCTTGGCAAAATCGCCGGTCATTTGCGGGGTTCCCTGCGTGATGACGGCGATTGCCAGACCGGCGGTTTCGATGCGTTCCTTGCCGGCCACCAGTTCGCTCAGCATCTCCTTGCACTGGGTGCAGCCAAAATGCCGGGTGAAAGCCAGCAGCAACGGCTTTTCCGCCCACAGGCTGGAAAGCTGCACCGGCTCCCCGGCAGGGGTGAGGACCGTCAGGTCGGGCGCAGCCTGGTTAAAATTAAGGTGTGACTTCTTGGTCATAGGTCTCCTGAAAAAAGGCGATTTTTGCTGGGTGCAAAGATACGGCATCAGTATAGGAAATTTGCAGATTTAGTCAACTCGAAATTGGTCGGGGCATTCGCAGTAAAGCGAGCGTGGTGAGGCGCAAGTGCAGTAAGTTGGCAGTCAGTTCAATGCAATCTATCTGAGTCACGTTTTTACGTCCGCCAAGGGATGCGACCAGGTCTTCGCGCGCGGGTCGCGCCGGTTCACCGGCAGCGTGGACAGGGCTTAGGTCTCGATCTACAGAGGGTTTCTCGTATGCGTTTTTTTGAACTGGAGAAGTCACAACTGTGCGCCCAGAGGTTGGGTCACTGACCCCGACGTTTTCCCTACCGGCGACCTCACGGATAGAGGATTTGTGTATCCGTGCGCCCACCGGGGGTGGGAAAATGGGCGAGCAGAGACTCGAACTCTGGACCTCACGGATGTGAACCGTGCGCTCTAACCAACTGAGCTACTCACCCACTACGACTTTGATTATAGCACAAGCGATGAAAAATGCAACGGATTCAACGAGTTTGCTTCCTGTTGAATCCGTTGCATCCGTTGACTATCTCCCTGCTGAGACGATGCCTTCTGGCGTGAAACGCAATTGGCCCTCCGCAATGTCCGCCCGCTGCGTTCCCAGCGGGACGAGCTGGAACCAGGTATTGCCCGGTTTCAGCGGCAGGGCGCGGCCTTGCCCATCGTTGAAGGTGAGCATGGCCTCGGGATCGTACCGCTCCCAAAAGCCGGAGAACACTTGCCCGTCACGGAAAACCAGGGCCGGCCCGTACCCCCAAATCTGGATTTCGATGGACATGTGCCCGCCGCCCCAGGTGTCCTCCAGAATGTCCGTCTCGATGTGGTTCGCATACACCAGCACGACGTTGGCAAAATTCAGCCGCTCGCCGGTCAGGTAGTCCGTCTGATCCACGCCGGCCGTCGCGCGCAGCCAGCGATTGGTTGTCGCGTCGTAAGTCCACTCGGCGGTGCAGGTGCCGGGCAGGTAGTTGACCTCAAAGTAGCTGACCGACGTTCCGCCGGACGGCGGCGTCTCATTGAACGCCATAAAAGCCGGATAGTCCGGCCGTTGATTGATGCCCCGCTCCGTCGCCAGTTGGCGCAATACGGTGGGATCACTGAACAAGGTGTGCTCAAACGCTTTCCCTTCCTGCGGGACGCGGTAGAAGTACGGCTCGCCCATCCCAAAATCCGGCGCGGCGATCTGGTTGGGAAACAGCGGAGAGCTGCGAATGCGGTTTTTCACGCCCGCGCTGGAGCCGGAATAGCCGAGCAACGCTTTGTACATCTTCGGGATTTCCAGGTCAATCAGCCGCCCGCTGCGCACCGATCCCACGCGCTCCGGTTCGTTGGCGTAGAACACAGTAGTGAAGCGCGTGATGCCGCCCTCGGCAAAGTGCTCGAATACCAGATCCGCCAGATTCAGGCCCGATTGAGGCCGCACTTCGGGGGAGTTCGAGACTTTGATGGCGATGGGGATGCGATCCAGCTTCGCCACATCGTCCACTTTGAGACCGGTCAGGGGATTCACATCCGGTGGAAAGGGGGTGACAATGGCCGGATCGACGGTGGGCGAGGGGGCTGCCGTGGGTGTAGCGGTGGGCTGCGGCTTTGGCGTCGGTGGAACCGGCGTCGCGGTGGCTTGCGGCGGCGGCGTGCGCGTCGGCGTCGCGGTGGCCTCTGGTTCCGCCCCACCGCAGCCGGTCAGTAACAGGAAAGCCATGAGCAGTAATGCGATTAAAGTTGATAAAGGTTTTAAATTATCCATAGATCCTCCCTCAGAAAATGGGCCGCGAGAGCGGCGAATGTCAGAGGTGGGTTGCGCCTAAGCCACCTCTCTCTGTTTACTCCAATTCTTTAAGTAACGCGTATTGTGTTTTGATGACCGTGTAGCCCAGGCTTTCGTAAAATTCGCGGGCGCCTTCACGGGTCACATTACTCTTGATGTAGACTGCCTCACATCCGTGGGCGCGGCCCCAGACTTCGGCGTGCAACATCAAGATGCGCCCAATGCCTTGCCGCCGATGGGCGCTGTCTACCACCAATCCGCCGACCATCGCCACCGGATTGGTCAGCAGGTTGCGATCGACATACAAATGCATCCAGGCCACTACATCGCCCTGCCCCCCCGTCGCTACCCAGATCGCATCGTTCGCCTGTTGCAACAGTTCGGCCAATCGCCAGGCCATATCCGCTTCAGTTGTTGGATATCCTAACTGCGCCGCCAGCCATGCGAGCTGTGAAGCATCGTCTAATGTCGCTAAACGAATGGTTATATCACTCATCGCTCCCCTCCTTCATTAAAGATAAGCTACCCTCTACTATACCAGACACGCGCAACTTCTCAACTATCCCGCAAATGGAGCGGGTAAAACTCCGTTCCATCCATGACCTTAGACTCTATCCGAAAATTCGTTTTGGTCCGCGATTTGCGCCTAAAGGCGCAGTTTGAAGGGTGTTTTTCGTCGGCGGGTTACGCCCGCCGACGAAAAATACCTTCCTGAAAGCGGCTTTAGCCGCAAGGTTCGGCCTGGCGGTGCATCGTCGCCATAATTTTCGGATAGGTTCTTATTGAATTCCCAAGATGTACCGCAGCGCCAGCGCGTGAGTCAGTTGTTCCACCGGCGCACGGTCATCGGTGAAAACCAGGGCGGATGCGGACGGCATCCGTAGGTTGTCCCGCGCGGACTCCGTTACCTGCCGCAGCCGCGCGTCGGTCAGGCCGGGCAGGTTGGCAGAGAGATTCTGCGGCGTGGTGTCCTGCACGGTGGCGACGACGATGGCATTGAGGCTCTCCGGCACGGCGATGACGTGGACGGACGGGTACACCTGCCGCATCGTGGCGACCATGGCGTTCACCAGCCGCCAATCGTCGGGCGCGCCGCCCACGCCCGGCGTGTGCCCCACGTTGATGGCGACCACGCCCTCCGCCGTGAGATGCTCCCGCACCTGTTGGAAGAACTCCACCGTCGTCAGATGCCAGGGGATGTAAGGCAGCCGGTACGCATCCACGGCGACCACGTCATACTGTTTTGTCGTTTGCAGCAGGTACGTACGCCCGTCGGCAATGTGGACGGTGAGGTTAGGCTGCGTCATCCCAAAATACTCGCGCCCCACCTGGACGATGGCCGGGTCAATTTCGACGCCGTCTATGGGGATTGGGCCGTACACGGCGGTGTATTGGGTGGGACTGGTGCCGGCCGCCAATCCAATGACCAACATACTATCTACCTGCTTCGGCAAATGGGGCGCGGGGTTGAAGTAGGGGGCGATCAGGTAGTAATCCCACGGACCGCCGGTGAGGATTTCATCCCCCGGTTGGAACACAGAATGGATCCCCTGACCCTCGTTGAGCAGCAAATGGCGCGCGCCGCGGGCGTATTCGACGACCTGGATGAAGTTATAGGTGGATTCTGTCTCGTAGATCAGACCGGTCTGCGGCTTGATCGTCCCCGGATTGAGCGCGAACAGCGCGCCGAGCACGAGCAGCATCCACGCCAGCCGCCAGAAACGTTTCCGGTCCGCAGCCCACAGGCCCCATAGCCCGGTCGCTGCTGCGAGGAGCGCCAACGTGAAGAACGTGCGCCGCGTCCCCAGATTGGGAATGAGCGCCAGGTTGGGCAGGAATGTCCCGATGAAACTGCCCAGCGTCGAGACCGCGTAGATGCGGCCGGACATCCCCCCCGCCGCCGCTACGTCGTTCAGCGAGAGGCGGATGACGAAGGGCGACACGCACGCCAGCAACGTCACCGGTGCGGCGAACAGGATCAGGATGACGACAAACGGCCCGGCGAGCAGTCCCAGGTTCCAGGCTAACATCCCTTGCGCGGCCACCCGCAGCAGGGGGCGCGCCGCCAGGGGGATCACGGCGATGGTCGCGCCGGCGGCGACCAGGAGCGTGTACAGCGTCGCGGCGCACGGCGCGCGGTCGGCCCAGCGCCCGCCGATGACGTAGCCGACCGACAGGTACAGCAGAATCAGGCCGATGATGGCCGACCACACCACCTCGGTTGTGCCGAAAGCGGGGGCCAGCAGGCGCGCGGCGGCCAGCTCCAGGGCCAGGGAAATCATCCCCCCTGCGAAAGCGGTAAAATAAAGGCGTTTCATATTCCTTAGGACTCCTCCAACGCCGCCACAGATTTGCCTGACTCGAAGGACAGTGTGAAGGTAAACGTCGCGCCGCGACCCGGCTCACTTTCTACCCACAAGCGCTCATGGTGCGCTTCCAATACCATCTTGCAAAAGGCCAGTCCCAACCCGCTCCCGTGCCCTTCTTGCAGGCCGGTGACAAACTTCTGGAAAATTCTTTCGCGGATTTCTATCGGAATCCCTGGCCCGGTGTCACGGATGGCGATTTGAACTTTATCCATGTCAACCAATGGTTGCCCCGTCAATTGTACAGACCCACCCGCCGGGGTGAACTTGAGGGCGTTGCCGATCAGGTTTTGTAGCACCCGTCCAATCAGCTGGGGATCGCCCCATACCGCCGGCAGGTCGCTGCCAATGGCGCTCGTCAACTGAATGTTCTTCTCTTGCGCCAGCGGCGACTGCAACTCTATGATGTTGGCGACTAATTCCGCCAGGGCAATGGACCCCATGGCGAGCGGCATCCGGCCACTTTCCAGGCGGCTGATGTCCAAAATAGCGTTGACCATCTCCAATAATTGTGCCGTGCTGCGTTGCGCAATTTCCAACAAACTGCGGTAATTGGCGGGAATAGTGTGTTGTAACTGCCGGTTCAGCAGCCAAATGGAGCTGTGGATGCTGGTCAGCGGGTTGCGCAGATCATGCACCATGGTGTGCGTCAAATCCTCGCGCATCCGGGCGATCTGGCGTTCTTCGGTCACATCGTGCAAGATGATGAGCCGCCCCAATGAGCGCGTTTCATCCTGCACGGCCAGGCTTGCCCAGTGGATAATGCGTCCTTGAATGGGATATTCCCCTGCGCTGGCTTCGGTATGCCCCTCGCGCAGGCGTTTCAGCTCGGTTAACGTTGCCTGGACCGCCTCCGGCGCGTAATCACGCAGTATGTGCAGCGCCTCCATCGTTGACCGTTGAATCCAGCGTTCGGGATCGTTCCCCAATCCCAGATAGAGCGCCGCCGTCTGGCTCATCACCAGCACCCGGTTGTCGTTGCCAATCAGAATGATGCCATCCTGGCTGGCCTGCACCAGCGCCGCCAGGCGCCGCTGCTCGGTGCTGACGCTCTCGTAGAGCTGGGCGTTGCGCAGCACCAGAGTGATGATGTTGCTGAGGGAGTTGGCTAACAGGCGCGCGTCGCCGGCAAAGGCCGCTTCTTGATCCGAGGCAAATAGGAGCAGACGTGGGGGGGTGCTTTTTAAGGGCGCCAGCAAGACACTTGGAAATGCGTCGCTCTGGATGGCCTCTATCGTTAGCTGGGCGTGCGGGAGGTAAAGCTGCACGTTGTAGGGCGCGTTTTCTTCCGATATGCACTGCGTGTTGACACAGTGGCGTAGCAATTCCTCCGCGAGGGGGCCGGCCATTGCCTCGATTTGAAAATGCGTTTCTGTCTGGGGCGTCAGAATGGCGAGCACCGGCCAATGGGTGAATCGCGATATCGCTGCTACTGATTCAACGATGGCCTGCTGCACCGGCATAGGGTGTTGGAGGGCGTGAAGAATTTCAAACAGGGTGGTTTGTTGTTCGGCTACCACCCGCTGCCCTTCGAAAATTAAAGCGTTGCCCAGGGCCAGGCCCATCTGACGGATAGCGACTTCCATCAACGCAACATCCGCCGCAGTGAAGTGCTGCGGGGTGGGGTGCGTCAATAACAACTCCCCCAGCAGGCCCTGCCCATATAGAATGGGCGCGCCCAGCGCGGCGCCGCAGGGGGGCCGGGTTGTTGCCGGGAGGGTGTCTCCCTGGAGCGCATCGGCCAGAAGCACTTTTTTCTCCAGCAGCACCCGCGTCGCAAAATTTGCCAGGACCGGCATATCCTCCGGCAAGGTACTGTGGATAAATTCCTTTTGCCCGGTGATCAACGCAATCCGCCCGGCGGTAGCGCGGGTGATGGATTGGGCGACTTCGAGGGTGTTGCGCAGGGTATCTTCCAAAATCGGGCTGACGGTGGTGACGCGCGCCACTTCCAGGAGTTGTTTGACCCGGTAGATCTGTTCCTCCAGCGAGGTTTCAAGTTGGACCCGATCATTAATATCATGTAACACAATGATGCGCCCCAGTGACCGCCGGCGATAATCGAGCAAGGGGGAGACGCGTACGTCGAACCAATGATGCGCCCCGTCCAATTCGAGCGCAATTTCTGAGGAGGCCGGCGGCGCGGCTTGGGACATTGCCCAGGGCTGGAGTTGGGGCTGAAGTTCGGCTAATGACCGTCCCAACAGTTCGCCGGTCACGGAGCCGAGCAAGCGGCGCGCCGCCGGATTAATGTCCACGATGCGCCCCCTTTGATCCAGGGCCACCATCCCCTCTTGCACACTGTCCACCATCGTTGTGCGCGCTATGGGGGACAAATCCAACAGATGATACCGGAACAATCCCCAGAAGGCCATCAGCCCCGCCGCGAAAAAGCCGAAGGGCGTCAAATCGGTCGGCGCGCGCACCAGATCGAGGATGGTCAGCGCGTTTGCTACCCAGGGGACAAAACTGCCGGTGAATAAAATCAAGGCCTGGCTGCGGTAAGGATAAGGGTAGGTAAGGGCGGCGCGCAGGAGGATACCCATCCCCAATAACATCAGACCGTAAGCGTAGACGGTATGTATCCAGAAGCCCGGCCCATACACGGCAGACCAACTCTGGATGCCGCCGAAGGGAACGGTTTTGACCATGACCCAGATGAGATGATGGCGGCTGTTTGTCCACACGGTCAACGCCGTCACAATGGGGTGAATCAACAGCAGGGCGATATTGCGTCGCGTGAGCCAGTGGGTATCTAACTGGGTGAATTGTAACGCCAACACTAACCACAACAGCGGCGCAGTGACAATGCCGAGGTACTGCATTTGCGTCCAGAAGATTTTGCCCGGCACGTCCGCAACCGCGACCTCCAACCCTTGCATCGCGGCCCACCAGGCCAGCGTCAGCATTAAAGCGGCCATCGGGCGCGCCGACTTGGACTTTTCGTAACGCCATGAAATTCTGGCGACCCACAGAGCCATCATGGCGACGGCAAACAAGGCGTAGGCATAGAAATTAAACTGCCAGATCATGGATGGCCTAATCCCAACCCTTCCCACAGCGCGTCCACCCGCGCCTGGACTTCCGGCGACATCCGCGCCACTTCCGGCCACCCACGCGAGTAGCCTTCTTCCGGCCACTTGGCGGTGGCGTCAATCCCGATTTTGCCCCCAAAGGAGTGCTGGTAACTGGCGTGATCCAGGTGATCCACCGGCCCTTCGGCGATCAGCACGTCCCGCGCCCAATCTACGTTGCCCAACGCCTGCCACGCCGCCTCGGTGGGATTCTGCACGTCCACCCACGCATCCACCACCACGATACCCTTTGCCAGACTGAGCAGCGCGAGTCCCCACAGGCCGTGGATGACCTTGCGGGCGTGGCCGGGGAAGCGTTTCTGGATGCTCACCAGCACCAGGTTGTGGAAGACGCCTGGCGCGGGCATCGCAAAATCCACCACCTCCGGCAAGAAAAGGCGCAGCAACGGCAGAAACAGTCGCTCCGTCGCCTTGCCCATCCAATAATCCTCCATCGGCGGCGGGCCGACAACGGTAGCCGGGTAAATGGGATCGCGCCGCCGCGTCACCGCCGTAACGTGGAACGCCGGGAACAGCTCGACCGGAGTGTAATAGCCGGTGTGATCGCCAAACGGGCCTTCCGGGCGCTGGTCATCCAGGTCTACGTAGCCCTCGATGACCACCTCCGCGTCGGCGGGCACGCTCAACGGCTGCGTGACGCACGCCACCAATGGAACCGGCTTCCCGCGCAGCCACCCGGCCAGCAGATACTCGTCTATATCCGGGGGCAGCGGCGCCGACGCGCACCAAATGCACGCCGGATCGCCCCCCAGCACCACCGCCGCCGGCAGATGCGAGGACTGAGGACTGAGGACTGAGGACTGAGGACTGAGTC
>Ga0116144_10001566_pt1 | contig 26917 bp, 22 predicted proteins | sample AD_UKC035_MetaG_FD_89746 | JGI IMG/M metagenome (GOLD analysis project Ga0116144, IMG submission 89746) | Active sludge microbial communities of municipal wastewater-treating anaerobic digesters from USA - AD_UKC035_MetaG | ecosystem: Engineered > Bioreactor > Anaerobic > Digestate | place: USA...
ACGGCCTTCCCCGGGAAACCGCGCGGGCCGGAATTACAAGACGCTACAGCGCGGCCTCGCGAACATGCAGTCGATACTCTATCCGATGGCGGCTTTCTTCGGGAACCTCCTGACGGAAAATCAGCCGGCCGGCGCGGCGGACGCAGCTTTCGGTTGAACTGAAGAGTTCCCAAGCCAGCACCACGGGAGGCGCCTCCTCCACTTCAATCATGACCGGCGACTTCCGCAGATTCTGTATTTCAATTTCGTAGTCCACGTGCCAGGCATCCACATCGGCACGCTGCCGCCCCAAATCGCGCCGCCAGCCCTGCACATCCTCGCTGGCCCCGAGGCTGATCCGCATTTCGCCGTCAACCGGCGTGTGCGGAAGCCATCCACGGTCAGTCAGGGGGCCCCAGAGACTCCCTCGATGAATATCCACCGGTCCCGGCGGAAGCGCCACCCCCAGTCCCGACGCACGCCGGTTGCGCAGCACCAGCAGCAGTTCGAGCGGCCAGCCTTTGCGGCGCGTGCTGACGGGGACCGCCTCTGAAGTCAGCCGGTAAAGAGGAAGAGCCGGCAGACGTTCTGCCACGGTGAATTTGATGTCGGACCGGCCCGGCATGATCCGCACCGGTTCCGGAATTTCATAGGTATACTGCGGCTCAGGACGCGGCACAGCCGGCCGCCAAAGGTCGGACAGCGGGCTTTCACGGTTCAGCATCAGAAACCCGGGCGGCTTTTTCGCGGGAGGAGCGGGCGGCAGGCCGGTCAAATACAGGCGGGCCCGGTCAAATGCCAGCGCCGTGGAATTCACCAGCGTGATCCGGCTCCAGAGATCCACGCTGACGGGCCGGTCGTCGGCGACTTCTCCCCGTACCGCAACCTGATAGCTCGCGGACCATGTGATGTTGCTGACGAGATAAATCAACTGTACATCCTGCCTCCCGGATGACGGGGAATTCACCCGAAGCCGGACGGTTTGCAAATCGCCTGCGGCAGAATCCCCGGATCCGGAACGACTCCAACGGGCATCGCGGCCACGGCGCGAGAAACCGTCCGGCGCAGGGGCTTCCCCGGCGCTCCACGAAAGCACCGGAAGGGCGCGGCGCTTGAGGCGCAGCTGCAGCGAGGACATATCGGTCTCCGCCGGAAGATTCAGGACTTCAATTTCCTGTTCACCGCGCTGCAGGACCAAAGTGCGCCATTCCTGCACCAGCGTGGAGGCGGGCCCGACGGCCAGCGTGACCGGCTCTTCCGCGATGGCCGATGCGGCCACCAGGGAGCACATCGCGGCAAGGCGGATGGATGAGCGGAAATGCATCACCAGCTGTAGCGAACTGTGTAATGAATGGCCCGGCGGCCGCCCGGCTTCAGGATCGGGCGGAACTCGATGGTCTGCGGGGCGGTCTCCGTGTACTCCGCATCAGCCCGCACGATTTCATAGTTGTTCCAACGGTACAGATGCTCGACCACGCGGATTTCAACCTCGGAAGCGGTGTCGTTTTCCAGCCGGATTTCAAAGGTTTCCTCATACGCGCGCGATGGAACCACTTCGCTGTAGCCCGTCCTCTCACGCTCGCCGCGCAGGCCGCGAGCGGGACCCAGCAGGACGCTTCCCCTCCCTTCTGCGGGCACTTCGTCCATCCGGTTTTCCCCCGCCAGGTCCACAGAACCGTCACCGCGACGCTCATACAGGCGGAAGACGCCGGGAAGCAGGCCAAAGCCCAGGCCGTACTGTTCCTTGTTTTCAAACTCAAGGCGCTGATCCACCACGGTTTGATATTCCGTGCCGTAGTTCCAGTCGTTGCGCCGGTTGCGCTGAAAGCGGTCAAACTGCACACCGTCGTAGACATAAAAACGGCTGACCGGGATGGACGGCGCAGAGCAGAAGGTTACAAATTTTTCCTCATTGTTTTTCAGGGTTACAGGCTGGGGCAGATCAAAAGATCCGGTTGGAGCCGGGAATGTCGCCGCGGCGCCGGCCGAGGGATGGCGCCATCCGTACGCATAACGCAGCGCAGCGGCAGAATCCGCTCCACCCCGGCCGGCGGTCGCCACCAGCCGGACCCGCGCATCTGAAAAATCGGCGCCGGAACGGTTCAAAATGCCGGCGCGGCCGCTGAGACTGCCGGCGGTTCCGCCGGGCTCCATTATCAGCTCGTAGGCGGCCCGCCACGACAGGTCGGACAGCCCGTAGCTCAAACGGATTCCCTGGGGCCCTTCCGTGCTGACCACCGCGCGCCACAGCAGCGCCGGTTCCAGAAAGGCCTGGGTTCCCGCATCGGGGAACGTGACAGCCATGACCTTGTCTGCCGGAATGACGGAAACGGATCCGTCGTTCTTGCGCAGGGCGAAGGCTCCGGACGTGTCCTGCATGGGCTGCAGCACCCCGCTTTCCGTGCCCGCAGGGGTCGTCACGGTCAGCAGACGGCTCTCGTAGCGGCGCATCATTGACTGCAGAGAATCCAGATCATAAACCACCTGCTGTTCTCTCACATCAATGCCGGAGACATTCGGCGGAGGCGAGAAGGAAAGCGTTTCCGGCTGAATGGTTCGCGGCAGCTGAGCGAAACGGACAGAGACCTCGCCCCGGGGCAGATCCACCCTGCGCAGGTCACGCGCAAGCGCAAGTCCCGTGTCATAAACAGTGAGGGTTATCCCCTGGGGCGCAGAAGCGCTGATGTCCGCGGCTGCCGCGCCGGCCGCGAGGGCCGCAAGAAAGATCAAACAAAATACTTTTCTCATGGTTCATTTTTCTCCGCCCGCCGGAAATCGCGGCAGGTGTCTGTTGCTTCCACCTTCTGCTTGTGAAACGCGCACCACTGCATGAAGGGATTCACCACATAATGCTCACACTGCCTGCAAAATGCGGGCGCGTCCTCCTCGCCGAAAATTTCCACCTCCGCGGGACGGTCGGCATCGGAAAATATCTCCGGACCGGAGCGCTCAACAGATTCGACCGATTCCTCCCCGGAGAACACGTGGCCGCACAGCGTGCAGCTCAGCTCCTCGCCCACGCGAGTGAACCCTTCATAGAGCGGCTTTTTCAGCAGCAGGGTTTCGCGGCCGCAGGCCGGACAGCGGACCTCAATGTTCTTTTTTTCGCTTTTCATCCTTGTGGCGCTTTTTCGCGGCAAATTCGGGAGCCTCTTTGATGCACGTGCCGAGAATTTTGAGCGACCGCCCGAACAGCTTCATGCTTTCCGTCTTCATTTCCGCAGGCGCCGTGCCGACATCCGTCCACCCGGGAGCGGCCAGGTCTTCAGGAGGCATCGCCTTTTCGTCCCAGTTCTGAAACAGGCGGCCCCATTCGCTGCCCAGTATCTTATGCACGCGGCGCTGGTGCATCGGGTACCAGAACATGTCATGATACAGCACACTGGCAATATAGGCCCAGGGCGCAAGAATAGTTTTCAGTGACCACTCAATCGGCTTTTTCAGTTTTCCCCAGTAGATGGCGTGCTGCATGCGGCTGGCAAAGGTCATTTTCTTGAAGGGCCCCGTGAAATGCCAGTTCTCGCGCGCGGCCTCCTCATCCCCGGTGATTTCAATCTCGCGCGGATCGCCGCAGCCAAGCCCCTTGTCATGCGCGAGACGGATGAACTTGATGCTCAAGGGGTCAAAGCCCATCAGCTTTGCCGCCACGGCATCAATGGCCACCTGATCGGCCGAGGCCAGGAGGACGTTTTTGATGTGCGGGATCATGCATCGCGGGCCGGGGCCGTCACCGGCAAAAGTCCCGTCCATGACAGCGAACACGCCCGAATGAATCTTCTTCTGGATCATCAGCAGGTCCACGAGTGTTTCATGGATAACCGGATGGGTCCAGTGCCGCTTCTCGTTCAGCAGACCGCCGAAGGCGTTCTTCATGGCGCCGGTGGTCGTTGTGAAGACATGGGTCTTGACGGTGGGCAGATGGATGATGTTCTCGCCGATGAAGCGTCTGGGGATCATGAATCCGTCTGGATAGACCTGGTTGAGGCACAGGAATTTGTCGGCCAGATCTCCCACGGCCTCGCGCACGTTGATCCAGTCCTCGCCCTCATAAAGATGAACATTTTTCAGGCCATGATGATCAGTGACATTCACCTGCTTGTTTTCGCGCTCGCCCAGGTGCGCATCTATCACCACGGTCCGGTTGTGGCAGCCGTGAATGCGCGCGGGGTCATATCCGTCTTTCTTCAGCGCACGGATCACCCCGTCGAGCTGCCAGGGAGTCGTGGAACTTCCGGGATAGAAGAAATGCCAGCTGATGTTGATTTTCAGGGCGGTTTCTTTGTCTTTTGGCAGGAAATCCTGATATCCCGCCAGATTCATCAACCGGTGATAATCGGCCAATACCGTGGCCGGTGAAGTCCGCAGGACTGATACTTTTGCTTTAGCCATAATCCAAGCCTTTTTTGTTTTGAGCCGCACTGGACAAAAACTGTTCAGATCAATATATTACAAAAACTGTGAAGAGTGAAATCCTTTATGAGGAAAGAGGTTTAGTGCCGACGACGGGCCGGAAAAGGAATTCATGACAACCTGCCCCCTAACAGTTCGCGCCGAAGATCAGGACGGATTCACGCTGATTTCCGTTGAAGGAGCTGTGGATACTTCCAATGTGGAGGAATTTCGCTCCCTGATCATGCCCCGGTGCGAGACCCCAAACAGCCGGATCATACTGGACTGCGGCGGCATATCCTACATGAACAGCCGCAGTTTTGCCCTGCTTTATCGTTTTCATCACACCTGCGAATCCAACGGCGGCATATTCCTGGTGTGCTGCGTGCCCCTGAAAATCGAACATATCATCAAACTGCTGGGGTTGAATGCCATGCTCAAGGTGCTTCCCACCCTTGAGGATGCGATCGACACCCTGGGCACGACGGACAAAGGAGGTTCGGACTCATGATATCCCTTGGACCCTGCGAAGTGGAAGTTCCCGGTGAAGCCCATTCGCTTGCACTCATCCGCATGGTGGTCACCTCTCTGGCCGAAATGGCGGGGATGGACGAAAACCGGATTGGCGAGATCGAACTGGCCGTGGATGAAGCGTGCAGCAACGTGGTGGATCACGCCTACAGCGGCATGAATCCGCATCCCAGCTTCAATCTTGCCATTTATGTGGATGACAATGACTTCATCATTGAGATCATCGACCGCGGAAAACACTTCAACTTCAATGCCCATGTGCTGCCCAAGTTCCCGGATCACTGGGACGAGGGCAATGTCCGGGGCGTCGGACTGTTCCTGATTAGAAAAACGGTGGATCAGGTGACCTACGAGAAACTCCCGGACAACCGCAACTGCCTGAAACTGGTGAAGCATGTCCGGAAATAAAAACATCTTTCGCCGCATGATTTTTTGCGCGCTGCTGGCCGCAGCGCTGCTTCCCCTTGCCGGATGTGAGGATGACGACGATTATGATCACAAGCCGCCGGCAGGCATGGGAACACTTGTTCTGGAAAACGACACCGTTGACGACATCTCGGTGGCCATAGACGGGGTCATTCAGCCCAAAGTCCGCGATGATTCAAATCGCAAGTACGACCTCCTGCCGGGTGTCCGGCGCCTCGTTCTTGATCAGCAGGGCGGAGACCGCGCATGGCGCGGCGATGCGGACATCATTGAGGGACATCTGACCATCATTAACATCCGGCCTCACGCCGATCCCGACCGCTTCGATATTTCTGTGCGTTTCGACTGATTGCTCGCGCGCACACTTGTCGTTTTCTGCTTGCTTTTCGCAGATATTTCACAAGAATCCCTCCCCCAATGGAACAGTTGCTGTCGATTGACGGCAAATACGTGATTCCCAGAATAAAGAAAGGTGATTGGACTATGAAAATGGTGAAATTCGGTTTGACGATGTTTTTAGCGGCGGCGGTCTGCGGATTGTGCGCCTGTCAGGCAAAGACGGAAACTGCTCAGGTTCCCGCTCCGGAAGTGCTGGAAACCGCGCAAGCCGCGGCTGTTGAGGCGGAAGCCGTTGTTGAAGAGACCTTGGATACCGCTCTTGAGGCAGCGGCCGGAGCGGTGGAGAGCACGGTTCAGGCAGTGGAGGAAGTCGCTGAAGATATCCCTTCAATGGCGATGGATGAACTGCTTCCCGCAGAAGAAGATGTCGAAGAAGCCGCCATGGATTCAGATGACATCGAGTTAGTTCCGGCTGGTGAAGATTTCCCGGCGGTTGAAGAAATAATCGAGGAAATCCCTGTAGCGGTCGAAGAAGTCATTGAAGAGCCCCTTCCTGAAGTTGAAGAATCTGTCATGGACGACATCTCATCCATGGATGAAACCATCCCGGCTTTCGAAGAGGCCGTTGAGGAGATGGTCGCTGACGAAGCCGCGTTCATGGCTGAGGAAGTGATCGAGGAAATCCCGTCAATCGAGGAAGCTCCGGCCATCGCAGAAGAAATGAGCAGTGAAGCCGCCGTCCCGGCTGCCGAGACGGTCGAAATTGCTCCGGCTATGGCTGAAGAAGCCTTTGTTGAAGAAATTACCCCGGCAGTCGAGATGATCGAAGAAGTCCCGGCCATGATTGATGAGCCCGTCCTCGAAGAGGTCGCTCCGGTTGTCGAAGAAGAAGTCCCGGCCCTCGCCGAATAATCAGTTTGTCTTTTTACAGAAAACAGGAAGGACGCAGGTCCTTCCTGTTTTTTTTGCAGGTCATGAACAGTTCCCCGGCAATAAATAGTACTATTTTAGTACTATTTCCAAAAAATCACGTTTTCGGTATTTTTTTCACTATTTTGACGTTTTTGGGCCCTTTTTGGCCATTTTGGGCCAATTTCCGGCATTTTTTACCAGCGGCTTCCCCCGGGATTCGGAATGCCGTCCACATGAGAAATGGACTTCCTCTCCTCCTGTTTTTCGCGCCGAATCTCCTTGTGCGTCTTCTCATGCTCCCGGGCCTGCGCCGCAACAAAGGCTTCGAACATTTTGGCGTTCATGAAGCCCTTGCACCGGCCGTGCGCCCACTGTTCAGCCGGATGCTCGAACATGCCGCAGCTTTTTTTCAAATTCAGCGGACATCCGCCGCATTTCCCAATCGGCTTGGGATCCTGATGACTGTGCATACCAGCCTCCTTCCTGTATCCGTACCGCCTCTCTGATTACAGGGTACCATCCCCGCCTGCCCGGGTCAAACCTTTCATCCGGCATTGACACTGCCGGTCAATGGTCAAATAATGCGGACACTTTGAAAGGAATGTTTTATGAGCAGTGCGGCCTTTGAAATCCATGCACCCGGAGTGGACACGGAAAAGATCGTGCGCGAGATCGAAGCGGCGGTGGCGAAGAAGCAGGAGGAGGGATTCTATTCCGACGCCCGGGTAGCCCGCGCCGAGCGGTCGAACCTTGCCCATCTGCGCAACGAGGAGCAGTTTCTTGGATTCTATCTCAAATGTCTCCGGGATGCCGTCTTTGTGGACATCTCCGACTTTGAGATACGCGAACGCAGGCGGGGGCTTGCGGCACCGCTGGTCATCCTGAAAAAGACCATCTGGAAGCTGCTGAAATTCTATACTTACCGTCTCTGGTCGCAGCAGAACGAGGTCAACGGACTACTGGTGACCGCCGTGCAGGGCCTGGAGGAGCAGTACTCCTCCAGAATCAAGGCCCTTGAAAAACGGATCGAAGAGCTGGAGAAAAAATAGGCTGTTCCGCATCCATGAAGCCAAACGCGCATATCGCCTTTGTTTCGCCCCGCTTTGCGGCCGGCGCCACGCTCGGCGGCGCGGAGACGCTGCTGCGCAAACTGGCCGAGCACGCCGCCGAACGCGGCTGCCGGGTGACCTTCCTGGCGACCTGCGCGGAGAACCATTTTACATGGGAGAACTCGATCCCGGCCGGGTCAAAAATGATTGGGGACCTTGAGGTCGTCTATTTTCCCGTGGACTCAAACCGCAATACGGGGGATTTCCTGCGGGCCCAGCAGGCCATCAGCGCCGGCAAGCCGGTGTCCATCGAGGAAGAGAAGCTGTGGATGAAAAACAGCGTCCACAGCCGGGCGATGTACGATCACCTGAAAAAGGAGGGCGAGAAATACGACGCCGTCATCACAGGCCCGTATCTTTTTGGGATCACCTATGCCGTCAGCCGAATCTGGCCGCGCAAGACGCTTCTGGTGCCGTGCCTGCACGACGAGGCCTTCGCCTATCTCCAGATCATGCGGACCATGTTTGAAGAGACGGCCGGATGCCTGTTCAACTCGGAACCGGAAAAATTCCTCGCGCAGAAGATCTTCGGAATTCCGGAAGCCAGGTGCCGCGTGGTCGGCATGGGCATGGACGATTTCGAATGCAGCCCGACCGAATTCGCCCGGCGGCACAAGATTGATGTCCCCTACCTGCTCTATTCGGGGCGGAGGGAACCGCTGAAGGGCACGCCGCTTCTGCTCGATTATGTCAACGCCTTCCGTCTGCGCACAGGCCGCAATATCATGCTGATCCTGACCGGAAGCGGCGATTTCCAGAGACCGCCGGAGCTGGAGGGGCACATTTTTGATGCCGGCTTTGTAAGCGAACGGGAAAAACACGATGCCATGGCCGGGGCGCTGGCCTTCTGCCATCCTTCGGTGAATGAGAGTTTCGGAATTGTGCTGCTGGAGTCGTGGCTGGCGGGAACACCGGGGCTGGTGCATGCGCGAAGCGAGGTGCTGAAATATCAGTGCCAGAAAAGCGGCGGCGGTTTGTGGTTCAAGTCCTATCCCGAATTCGAGGAGGAACTGCTGCTCCTGCTCGACAACCCGGCCCTGCGCGAAAAAATGGGCGCGGCGGGACGGAAATATGTTCAGGAAACCTACTCATGGGAAAAAGTCGGCCAGAGATTCTTTGAAGGCCTTGATTCGCTGGTCAGAAATATATGAAATCCATACATCAATTTGTCGCGGGGTTCAGTCACGGGGATGCCATCAGCAATGAAACGCTGATGCTGAGGGACATCTTCCGGTCGTGGGGATATCAGTCGGAAATCTTCTCGGAGGCCAAGCGCATCCTGCCGGAGCTTCGGAGGGAAGCGCACGACGCGGCCGCCTTTGCCGCCAACTGCCATTCGGATGACGTGGTGCTTCTGCATCTTTCCATCGGATCGCCTGTAAACCGGATATTCGCGGAACTTCCCTGCAAAAAAGCAATTCTCTATCACAACATCACCCCTCCGGAATTTCTGCAGGGCATTCAGGAGCAGATCGCATCACATCTGGCGCGCGGCAGGGAGGAAATGAAAATGCTGGCGGGCACAGCGCAGGTGGTCATGGCCGACAGCCGCTTCAACGCCGAAGAACTGGAATCAATGGGCTACGGCAAGGCAGAAGTCCTGCCTCTGGTGCTGGATCTGGATAAACTGAAGACGAGGCCCCACCGGCCCACCGTCAGGAAATATTCAGATGGGCTGGCGAACGTCGTTTTCGTGGGGCGCTGCGTGCCGAACAAGCGGATAGAAGACGTATTGCGCGCTTTCTACTATTTTCAGAAGTACGTTGAACCCGGTTCGCGCCTGATTCATGCGGGCTCTTTCGCCGGCACTGAGCAGTATCACGCCCTGCTGCTGACACAGGCGCGCGATCTGGGCCTGAGAAACATGGACCTTGTGGGGTCCATCCCGCAGGACGAACTGAATGCCGTTTATTCCGTCGCAAGCATGTTTCTCTGCATGAGCGAGCATGAGGGTTTCTGCATCCCCCTGATCGAAAGCATGGTTCACGACGTTCCCGTCATCGCCTATGCGGCGGCCGCTGTCCCGGAAACCATGGATGGGGCCGGCATTCTGATTAAAGAAAAACGCTTTGATCTTATCGCGGAAATGATGGGCCGTGTCCTGCATGACGAAGCCCTTCGCCGGGCCGTCATCGAGGGCCAGCGGCAGCGGCTCCAGCGCTACCGCAGCCGCGATCTCGCAGTGGAACTGAAAAGCCATCTTGGCCCGCTTCTGGCATAGAGGTCCTCGAACGCACAATATCTGGGGGGATATAAGTCCGTGTACCCCCATTGTGTTGTGCCCCCGGAATCTCAACTTTTCGCCCATTTTCTGCTGTTTCCGACTAAACTTTTCTCTCACGCGGGGTATGTTTTCATCGTTCGCTGTTATCAGAGAATGACAGCCCTTAAGGGAGAATCCCCGATGATTAAAAAAGTCATGGTATTTGGTTTGCTCATGCTGATCGCCGGCACCAGCAGTGCCGTGCAGATTCGGGTGGCAACATATAACGTCGAGTACGGTTTTGACGGGCCCGGATCTGAAGAATGGGTCGCCATCACCAGCATGCTGACTCGCGTTGGAGCCGACATCGTCGGCATGAATGAACTGACAACCAGCGCGTATGATAATTTCATCATGATGGCCGCCTATCTGGGCTATCCCTACACCGCATTTTCGACAAACTACAACGCCATGACGGGCGGAAGCCGCCTGGGTTACATGAGCCGCTTCCCCATCATCTCTTCCGCGGCAATCCCCCAGTATCCCGGCGCACTGGAAGTCGCGCGCCCCCCGCTCCGATGCGTGTTTGATGTGCCCGGCGCATTGAACAATTTCGTCGCGTACGAGGTGCATTACAAGGCCAGCCAGACCGATCCCGACGAATTCCAGCGCGCGATCGAGGTCCGCCGCACCCGCAGCAACATCGTGGAATACATCATGTCCAATCCGCTGGACACCGAATTCGTTGTGATGGGCGATATGAACGATGATATTGACGAATATCCGGGGCAAACCACATCCTTCAGCTCCATGCCCAGCGGCATGAACGATTCCTTTGTGCTGGGCAGCGACGTAGACTTCCCGGTTGCCTACAGGGTTTTCCCAAACGACCGGTTTTCAGAAGACATTGACTTCCTGACACTCCACCCGTACCGCGAGGATTCAACGGAGGACGGAACAAGCTGGCAGTCGGATATTCGATGGGATTACATGATCTTCAGCCGCGACATCATGGAAAGCCCCTACGGCGCGCCCATGGGAGAAGTGTATCACTCGAAATGGGATGATGGCGCAGGCACCGGCGGGCTTCCGAAGTACGGCTATCCACTGAACAACTGGATCATCAGCAACGGCCCCAACCACTGCATCGTCTTCGCCGACTTCCACCTGATGGACCTGCTCCCCTGCCTCAATCCCGTGCTCCTCATCAGCGAAATAGTGGACAGCACGGTCAGCACCAACGCCAATTACGTCGAACTCTACAACTCCGGCACCACAGCCCTCAGCCTGACCAATTATCAGCTGGTCATCTACATTGACGGCTCCTCTCCGGCCACCGTTTCCCTGACGGGGAACCTCGCCCCCGGAGGGAAATACGTCATTGCGTCTCATTCCAACGAATTTGTCAGCACCTACCCCGGGAAATTTCCCACTCAGATCAGCACCTGGGTGAACCGCCTGAACGGCAACGATGTGGTGGCCATCAAGAATCCCAACAACATGCTGACCGACCTCTTCGGGGGCATCGGCGAACCCACCAGCGGGTCCGACTACAGCATGGCCTGGGCCTATAACAACAAGCGGGCCGAGCGCATTTTCGGGATCAGTGACCCGTCGGCCGATTTCATAACAAACGAGTGGACCATCGGCACCAGCAGCCCAACGCCCGGGGTTCACAGCGCCTGCGACGAGGCCAGTATTTACTATGCCAACATAGAGATGGATCCGTTCGCTCCCGCGACCGGGGTCTCCTTCGTGGTGTCCGCGGACATCCAGCCCAACCTGCCGGCATCGAATCTTGCACCCACCGTCTATTACCGCCTGAACAGCGATTCCTGGTCATCGATCGGCATGACCAATGTGTCCGGCACAGTCTGGGCGGCCCCGGCCATCAATCCCGGAGCTGAAGGCGATGACAATTTGTATTACTACATCCTGACCTCCTTTGACGGTCCTTCGGCAGTCCCCTCCCCTTCGGCCACCAACACCTACAAGTATCCGCCCAAACCAGGAAGCGCAGGAGACACGCCCCGCTTCAATGAAATCGAGTTCAATTCGGCGGGCACAGACGGCACCAATCCGGTTGAATTCATTGAAATCATCGCTCCGGCCGGCATGAACATGAGCGGATATTACATGGTGCATTACAACGGAGGAACTTCTGACGGCGGTGAATGGACATGGGTGTTCCCGTCATTCGTTGTTCCAGATGACAGTGTTACCGATGTCTACAACACGGCGCTCGGATTTGTTGTGGTCGGCCCGACCGGCTGCACCATTCCCACCGTGGATTTCGCCAGCCTGACAAACATCTCATCCGTGACGGGCATTCTTCAGGGCGATGGTGACGGGCTGGTCCTCTACGATTCGGCCGGCAATGTGATGGATGCCATCGGATGGGGAGCGGGCTTCGGCGACATGATGACCGACGATCCGGGCCCCTCGGTGCTGAGCACCAACCCACCGACATCGGCGGATAATTACCTGCACGACCTCAATGCAGACACGTACAACGACGACAGATCCGTGCAAGCGCCCAATGATGTTCTCTCTGATGACGGGACCAGCTGGGCCAGGGCCACGGCCACCCCGGGCGCGATCAACAGCGGTCAGACCTCAGGAAGCATCACCATCGGCGTGCCGGCAGGCACGGATGAGGACGGAGACGGGATTGGATCCTACACGGACAACTGCCCGGACGACTACAATCCGACACAGTCTGATATTGACGGCGACGGCATCGGAAATGCCTGCGACGATGACCGGGACGGTGACGGTGTGGCCAATGCTTCCGACAACTGCCCGGACACGCCCAATGCCGATCAGTCGGATGTGGACAGTGACGGCACCGGCGATGTGTGCGACTATGACAACGACAACGACGGCGTGGATGATGAAATTGACAACTGCATCTTCACGTGGAATCCAGGGCAGGAAGATACAGACGACGACGGAATCGGCGATGCCTGCGACGAGGACTGGGACAATGACGGCACAACCAACGCCGTTGACAACTGCCCAACCACCTCCAATGCGGATCAGTCTGACCTTGATTCCGACGGCATCGGCGATGTATGCGATCCCGATATAGACGGCGACGGCGTCAACAACGACGTGGACAACTGCCCGCTGACCTACAACCCGACTCAAACCGATTCCAACAGTGATGGGATCGGCGACGTCTGCTCCAATGACAGCGACCTGGATGGCGTGGACGACTCGCTGGACAACTGCCCCGGCACCTACAACCCCGATCAGGCGGATGATGACAACGACGGTCTTGGAAATGCGTGTGACGACTGCACCGGGGTCTATGTCACCAATCTTCTGGCCAGTGCCGAATTCGAGACGGGCCAGCCGGCCGGCTGGACCGTGCGCACAAATGCCGGCGCCAATGCCGCATGGCGTTTCGACAATCCTAAATTCAAGGAGAATTATACGGGCGGAACGGGCCTGTTCGCGGTCTGCCAAAGCGATATGTTCAGGAAAACGGATATGGACACCGAACTGCTGACGCCCTCTATGGACATGGGCCTTGCCTTGATCGCCGACCTGCAGTTCAAGACCGATTTTGATTGGGACAGGTTCGGTGATAACGAAAAATGCGATGTGGATGTCAGTCTGAACGGGTCGGCCGGGCCATGGTCCAACGTCTGGCGCAAGCAGGGCGCGGACTACCGCGGACCGGCCACCGAGAAAGTTGATATCTCTTTTGCAGCCGGCTCTACAAATGTCGTTATCCGTTTCCGCTACTATGATGCCTATCAGGAATACTGGTGGCAGGTGGATGATGTGAAGGTGATATGCGAGCTTTGCGATGCCGACCATGACAGCGACGGTGACGGCATTCCCGACATATCCGACAACTGCCCCGATGTCTGGAATCCCACACAGGCGGATATCGACGGCGATGATGCGGGCGATGACTGCGATGACGATATTGACGGCGACGGTATTGTGAACGACTGGGAATCCCTGTACGAAATGGATCCCTATGATGATTCCGATGCCCTGCTTGACGACGACAGCGACGGAATGATCAATCTTTACGAATATCAGGCGGACACCAGTCCCACGAACTTCAACAGCGTGCTGCGGATATCGAATCCGCGCTACACAAAATCAACAGACCGGTTCGGCATTTCATTCCCGTCCAGCACATCGCGGATTTACCGCGTAGAATTCAACGACGGAAATGTGGGGAATTCCAACGACTGGTATGTGGGCATTGCCCCGTTCACGGGCAAGGTTGGATCTTCAACGGTGACCGACTCAACCGTCAATGCCGTGTCTCCCGGGGCCATCCGGTACTATCGCGTCCGCGCGGAAGTTCCCTGAGTACAGGCTCAGATCGAAAGAAAACCGCCGCGGGAAACCGCGGCGGTTCTTTATGCATTGAACGGATGTGTTTTGCCCCTCAGCACACCGCATGAGTGCGAACAGAGGTTCGACGCTCCGCAGACTTCTCGGCCAACGGTGCGTTTCGGCTGTACAGCCGCTTGTGCGCGCTGATGCCCTGCAGGCGGAACAGTCCCCGCGTATGGGGCGAAAACTGCAGATCTGAACCGTCCTTCGGCAGGCGCTGAGAATATAGTTTTTCGTATTCCTGCATGCTCAATTCACGGCGGCCGTCCAGCATCGCCCGGTGACGCTCCCGGTCCAGATGAGCCAGATATCCCTCCTGCAGCACCCCGCCGAAGAATACCGCGAGGCATCCCGACCCGTAGCTGAACAGGCCCAGCCGCTGCCTGGTCAAGTCCGCCTCATGTTCAAGAAGCGAGGTGAGACCGATATACAGCGAGCCGGTGTAGGTGTTGCCGATAATACGGTTGTAGCACAGTGCCGCTTCGATCTGCGCGGCCGCCCGGCCTTCGGGAAAATCAGGAGAGGCCTGCCGGACCAGACTGGTATGCGCCTTCTCGGCCATCCGCGTGAACGGCAGATGATAGCAGAACCGGCCATGATCCGAAAATTTCAGTCCTGTTTCCTTTGCATACAGCTCCCAGCTTTCCAGAAGAGCTTTGATGTATATGCGGATGGAAGCCTTGCCGTCCACCAGAGCCTCATCCATGTAATTGGGCCGCCAGAAATCCATGACATCCGCGGTGTAGGAGCCGTTGCGCGGATCAATGGCCAGTATGCGCGGGCTGGCCGAGATCACCATGGCGCAGGCGCCCGCTCCCTGTGTCGGCTCGCCGGCTGTCCCGAGACCGTAGCGGGCCACGTCGGAGCAGACCAGAAGCACTTTTTTGTCAGGCCTTTGATTTACCAGCGCAAGCGCCATCAGAAGTCCCGCCGTTCCGCCGGAGCAGGCCTGCTTGACTTCAAAGGCCTTGCACGAGGACGGCAGACCCAGAAGCTGATGCACATAGACCCCGGCCGCCTTGGACTGGTCAATTCCCGATTCCGTCGCAAAGATCAGCATGTCCAGGGACGAAGGATCAATACCCTGCAGGGCATGGAACGCGGCATTGGCGCCCATGGTGACAATGTCCTCATCCGGCGACGGCACCGCCATGCGCTCCTGCCCGATCCCCGTGTAGAATTTGTTCGGGTCTACGCCGCGCGCGGCCGCCAGCGTCTTCAGATCCAGATACTGGCCGGGCACGTAGAAACAGATTTTATCTATGCCTGCATTCATGATTTCACCTCATAGCTTTTCAGAGGGACCGCCGCAGCGCCCTCGTTCTCCGCCGAGACCGCATCCACGGCGTGTTTCAGCACCGCTTCGAGCGCTTCGAGATAGTGCACAAAGCCCCTGCGACCCATGTCCGCGGCAAGCAGCGTGGTGCGCGGTTTTGACCCGATGAAGGTTTTTCTGATGTGCACGGCTCCGGCATCCTGCAGCGTCTTGAGATGCCGGCTGAGGTTGCCGTCTGTCAGATTGCAAAGGGCCTTGAGCTCATTGAACGACAGTCCTGTCTGCGGTGCGCCGCAAAGCGCGGACATGATGGACAGGCGGCTGGGCTCATGAAAGAGCTTTTCCAGCGCCAGATACGGATTTTGTTTCGCATTCATTTATTCAGTGTCCCCCCTCTCGTGCTCATCCTGATAGCGCTCAATCAGGATGTAACGGCGTTCGTCCATGTGAAGGATCAGCCCCCCGGCCCATTCTCCGGCAAAAAACACGATACCCATCGGCAGCGGATTCAGGAAATCAACGCTCGGAGCCAGCAGCCATGCAATGCCGCTGACGATATAGAAAATTCCGACCAGCATAATCATGCGAGGGAGGACGTAGCGCGAACCCAGGTTGGAAAGGCCGAACATGCACATCCATATCCCGAAAAGATACTGGTGGGTGTCATTCATCAGCATGGCCGCCGTCAGGGCCCCGCCGACCGCCAAAGCCGGCAGACTGTCAAAGAGAGGCTTGAGGCGCGCGATGTCGCGACCGACCTTGGGATCGTGGAAAAACCAGTAGACCAGAGCCGCGCCATTCAGAACCAGCGCCACAACGAACAGGGCCCCCCACCCCAGAATATGAGAGCGGGTGTTTTGAGGGTAGAACCGGGAGGCCATGATGGCGGAAGCAATCAGCGCCAGTGTTCCCGACACAATCCGGGCCCATCCCGAATAGCCGCGGAAGTGCTGGCGTTCCATCACCATGCGCTGCAGCTCTTTGACCTGCGAAAGGGCTTCTTTAATGTGTTCTGTAAGCATAAATCCTGCCTGTTTTGAGATAATGAAGCATATTGCAAAGCACTTTGCAATATAAAGTTGATGTTTTTATTCAGCTTCTGCGGAGAGCGGAGGGCCTATCACAATCTCCCGAACGGGGGCATCCAAAGTCCAGACGCCGAGTTTTGCGCCTTCAGCCAACTGAACTTTCAATGAAGCGCCTTCTCTCACAAAAACCGGCGCATCCACCAGTCCGCAGACGACGGAGGTTTCCGCCGGACCCTCAAAAACGTCAGGCCGGAGAAGATGCCGCCAGCGGCCGGCGGGAAATTTGACGCGCCGCGCCGTTGCGCCCGCTTCCAGTATGGGGGCGACCAGCAAATTTGGGCCAAGCATGTATTGCGAGTCCTCCGATGAAAACCTCGGATCATCAGGGAACTCCATAATCATGGGACGCATTACCGGCAGGCCGGTTTCGGCCGCTTCGCGGCCCAGTTCGATCAGCGCCGGTTTCAGATTCATCCGAAGATGCGAAAGCAGCCTGTAGGCGGCCTCAGCTTCAGGCCCGAATTCCCATGGCTCACGGCGCTGGACTCCGTGATACTGCATCAGCGGACTGAAGGCGCCGAACTGGAGCCACCGGATGTAAAGCTCCGGACCGGGATCCCCAATGTATCCCCCAATGTCGTGTCCCCAGAACGGCGCGCCGCTCAAACCCGCACTCAGTCCCGCCGGAAGCAATGAACGATATTGTTCCCAGCTGGCAAACTGATCGCCGGCCCAGAGAGCCGGAGTCCTTTCGGTCCCAAGGCTCGCACTCCGCCCCCACAGCATGCCGTCCGCGCCTTCTTCGTCAAAAAGCTCATAGAGCGCATAAGCATAGAGGGCCGCATAGTCATTGTGCAACTGCCATCCGTGGCGACCGTCCGCAAACACATCGTCCGGTTTGATGTCTTCACCGTCATCGGCCTTGAACCCGCGCACGCCCATCCGGACTTCATCCCGCATCTGATCTTTCCACCACTTAACGGCTTCCGGATTTGTAAAATCAATATTGGCCATGCCCTCCAGCCATTCGCGTCTCCAGCTCACCGCACCGTCCGGATTCTTTACAAAATAATTCTTCGCCGCCATTTCATCCAGCCCGGGATGAGATGGAGGAATAACCGGAACCTGCCAGAGCACGGTGCGAATGTCATGCTGCGAGCACAGCGCAAAATACCGGTCCAGATCCGGCCAGCGGTCTTTTACGAAATTGTTGAAATCGCCCGTTTCGTACGGGCCTTTCCATGCCTCCTGCACAATCGCCGCAACCGGGAAACCCCGTTCTGCCATTCCTTTGATGGCTTCCTCCGCCTCGTTCTGGTTCTCGTAACTGTTGCGGCTGATCCATGGTCCCCAGGCCCAGTCTGGAATCCCGCGGAAGGGCCCCTGCAACCGAGCGCGCTGCAGAACAAGTTCCTTCACAGTCCGTGCAAAGGCGAGATAGAAAGTCCACTCCTGTCCCGCGCGCGAGTATCGGTTCAGGCCCTCCCCCAGCGGATTCAACGAAAAAGCGCCGTCAGGATTATCGGCCGCAAAGAATGCATATCCTGCGCTGCTGAAAAGGACAGGTGTGCAGAAATAACTGGCCTCATTCTCACGGCCCTGGCCGGGGGCATCGCGATTCCACATTTCAACCATCTTTCCGGCCTGATTCAGCGCGTTGAAGCGCTGGCCGAGGCCATAAATCGCTTCTCCCGGATGCGCCTTCCACTCCAGCCGGGTACCCGGCACATTGGCACGACCATAGGCCTGCAAACCAATGAGTCTCCCGCTCCACAACAGTTCAGCTTCCGGTATATCCGTGCGCTCCACGAGCAGCATGCCGTCTTCGAATCGCATCTCGGTATTTTGCGAGCGGCACGGAGCCGGGGCCTCATCCGCGGCCCGCGCCGATACCGTCACCCGGAAAACATCCGGGCCCGCCGCGGAAAAAGAAACCACAAGGTCGGCCGCTGAAATTCCCCCTGCCGCAAAAATCAAGAGCAGGAGTCCGAGAAACCCCGTAAGCGGCCGGATGCGAATTATATTTTTCATGGCTCAGAATTATTGATCATCGTCTTCGCCGCGGCAAGCGCGAAGCCATTGCGACCAGTTCATTGAAGGTTCAGTCGCTCACATTTCGCCGCCAGCGGGCATTCGGCGCAGAGCGGATTGCGAGCGCGGCAAATCCGCCGGCCGTGCTCCACAAGATAAAGATGCATCGGCAGTATAAGTTCCGGGGGCAGCTTTTTCTCAATCATGGGGCCAATATCCTCCGGGGAGGCATTTTGCGGAGCCCATCCGAGCCGTTTGGTCACGCGATGCACATGCGTATCCACCGGCATGACCGGACGCCCCATGCTGAACAGCAGCACGCAGGCCGCTGTCTTGACTCCGACGCCGGGAATGGTTGTGAGATATACCATTACCTCTTCGCTGCTCATTTTCCTGAGCCGCGCAAGGCTCAGTTTATGCTCGCGCTCGCGAATGATTCGCAGGGTGTTCTGAATGCGCGGAGCCTTGATGCCGGCAAGTCCTCCCTTACGAATACTGTGCCGAACTTTGCTCTCGGGCGCATCCAGGACTTCCTGCCAGGTGCGAAAGGCTTTCTTCAGGCTGCGCCACGCGCGATCAGAATTGATGTCCGATGTGTTCTGCGAAAGGATCGTCTGGATGAGCTGCTCCAGCGGATCGCTGTGCGGCCGGCATTGAACCGGCCCATAAACCCGCGCCAGCTTCTCATGCACCCAAACAAGTTTTTTGAGTTCCATGTATCTATTATTCCCACAAAATATATCTGAATCTACGAAAAAATCAGAATCCGCAAAATCATGGGTATTTATATCGCTTTTTGGCCATTTTTAGGCATTTTCGGGCATTTTTGAGCGTTTTGTGACCATTTTTTTAAATTTTTCGTCACTTTCAGCACTTCTACCGAGCCCGGCCGTTCATTTTTTGAAATAGTACTAATTTAGTACTATTTTGACAAACACACGGTTTTCAGCCCTTTTTTCACGTTTTTTACCATTTTAAGCCGATTTTCCTGATTTTTTGCGATTTTCTGGTCATTTTTGACGTTTTGGGGCCAGTTTTCAGGCTTTTGGACCTTTCTTGGCCCTCTGCGGGCTTGTCCCGCAGAAGCGGAAGGTGCAGAGCCGAACAGCCCCCGTCACACCGGCGACGGGAAAATATTCGTGGTGATTGATCTGGTGGACTGTATCCGCATCCGCACCGGGGAAGACGGCCGCGAGGCCATTGGATAAAGGGGAGGGAGCAGGGACAAAAGCGGCAGCCTCCGCAGAAGGCCTTTGCGGTCAGGTCCGGTCCATGTAGCAGATGACCTTCTGGTTTGGAGCATCTGCGATGATGTTCACCCGAACCGGTGGACGGATATCCGTCACATCAACGACACGGATCAGGCCCGGCCATCGGGCGGCGCCGGGCACAAGAGCAGGCGCACGATCCGGCGCGGACTCAAAGAAGGCCCTGCTGATGAAATTTACCCCCTGCCCCGGAAACAGTGCAAGGTACAGCATCCCCGTCTCGACAAGTTCGTTCAGGAAATGTGTGCCCAGCGAAACGTCTGGCACAAGATGTTCATGCATCGCCACAATTTCGCAAAGCACCGACACCCGGTTGATCTCTGAAAATGATACAGGAATGCCGAGAGATGGAGTGCTCGTGCCCCACCGACCGGGGCCAAGAAGCATGACGGGGCCCGGGGCATCGGCGAGGTTGAGAACTCCTATGATCCGGGCCACCTCATAGCGATCAGCGACCGGCAGTTTGCCGTATAGCTCAGGTGCAACATAAATGAAACGCCCGATTTGGCCCGTCCGGCTGTGACCCACAACAGCGCCGCGGGCCTCAATAATTCGATCTTGTTCAGTCACATGAACCCGGGGAACCTTCACGGTGCCCGCTCCCTGGACCTGGAGAGGGCGGCACTGAAGCAGGTTGATTTTATATTTATCCTTTTCCGTGAAATTGGCTGCGAACTCAATGTCCACCGGACAACCATAGGCGGATTCCAGTGCCTGCATCAGTTCCCGCATATCCGCCACAAAGGGAGTTTTTGAAAGCAGGCGGCTGAACGTCAGAACGCCGGGCGACCCGGGCGGGTCAGACGTTGTGAACATGTCCAGCGGGATATCCCCGGCATGGGCCACCACCTCATGAAAAGGACGTGAAACCAGCTGGTTGCCTTCCAGATCAAGGCAGTCCACACGACGCTGGGCGTACTGGGCCATCTTGTCGAAATTGGATTCAGGCCGGCGGTCGGGCGCATTCAGCGCCACCACGCGGGTATAGTCATCGTCTGCTCGGTCCACCGCACGCGTACCGAGACCAAACACCAGCCGCACAACCCCCGCTTGAGGATCAATGCTCTCGTGCCACGCATACGGGTTGAAGGAAAATCCGACGCCGGCAAACTGGGGGAAGTAGTATTGCCCGTAAGAGGCTCCGGAAACGCGCATCACCAGCAGGGCCATCTGCTCATCCTTGTCCAGCATACCGCGGCGGGCACGGTACTGAAGAGCTTTTTCGCTCATCGAGCTCGCGTAAATGGCCTTAACGGCCGCCAGAAAATCCTGCATGCGGCGCTCTCTCGGCCCCTGGTTTGCACAAAATACGCTGTCATACTTGCCGGCAAAGGAATTGCCGTAATTATCTTCAAGCAGTGAACTGGAGCGCACAATGAACGGAGACTGCCCGAAATAATCGAGCATCTCGTCAAACTGCCGGAGAATATACTCGGGGAATTCACCAGTGATGATCAGGCGGCGGGCCTGTTCAGCGTTCTCAAGATATTTTTCCGGATCACGCTGCTTCTGCCGCACCACCAGATGCCGTTGCGCACAAGAAAACTGTAGAATACATCTGAACCAATGAAGAAGGAGTCATGCTCCTCCATCCGTTCCGCGAACCGTGGCAGCGCCTTGCGGACGATCATGCGGGCCAGCAGCATTCCAACGGTCTTCCCTCCGATCAGTCCCGTGCCTATCATGCGCTGTCGAATATCAAGAATGTCCTGAAGCGTCAGATGCCGGGCGACCAGATCCCGCATGCGCTCATCACGGGAAACGATCATTCTCACCAGCTGCGAAAACAGGTCCTTGCCCTTCTCCGGAATGTCCGGGCGATACTCACCCGACTTGATCAGCTCGCGCGCCTGGAAAAAAGATGTTTCCCAGAAACCGGCAGAAGTGTCGGAAGACAGACCGGACCATTTGGACGCGGAAAGGATTTCCGTGATCACGGCACTGGCCGTCACAGGCAGGAACTCCTCCCCTCGCCGCAGATGCAGCATGTGCATCGTGGGTGAATAACGGTGCTGAACCTTCACGGGACGCACATATAACACACCTTTATGCCGATACGTGTCCAAGAACAGCTGTGTCGTGTTTTGAATGGGCCCCAGCGCATGCGTGGTGTGATAATTGCGATAGAGCGAAAAATAGGCCACCGTCTCCAGATTGAAAAGATACGGACACGTCAGCATGAAGAAATTCGCCAGCATCTGGTCCGAACACCAGTCCACCGCCAGCCGGGAAAGACAGTCAAATACATAAAAGGCCCCAGGGCCGGATTCTTCGATCACGCCATGGATCTTTTCGATAAAACTCTCAAAGCCCTCCTCGGGATCCAGTTCATGCACTTCGACTCCGGGCCCTGCGGCCACAAGCGGCTGATGCCGGGCAAAGCGGAAATAGATCAGCCTGCGTCCGTTACGGACAGCAGCCTCGCAGTACGGCGCCGCCACCTCCTGATATTCATCAATCGAATCCACCTGCCAGACAATGTTGTCTCCGGCCAGCACGCCCTTGAGCACCGCATCAAGCCCGGGCAACCCTGTGGTCAGCGAAGCATCTGCCGTACTCATTTCATAACGCTCCTTTCGTATTCAGTCACAGGAACGCTACCGGCAGCCGCTTTCATTTGCAAGCCGACGGATTCGGGATGCAATGGCATTTATCCCGACAGATTTTTTTGCTTTGGATTCTTTTAGACCCTACTGGGTCCCGTTTTTGCCCATTGATGAGCGATTTTCGCCGTTTTTCCCTTTTTTCAGGCTTTTTTCGGCCCACGCAGATAAATCTCGCGGGCCTGCGGGAAAGGCTCGAGGGCGCGGGCAAAGATGCCCAGCGAGAACGCAATGGCGAGACCGTAGTTGGTCATCGGTATGTTCAGTTCCCGGCACTGCACGATGCGCGTCAGGAGCTGCCTGCGGTTGAAGGTGCAGGATCCGCAGTGGATGATCAGCTGGTACCGGCTGATGTCTTCGGGGAAATCCGCGCCCTGAACGGTGTCGAAATGCAGGTCGCCTCCGACATATTCCCGCAGCCATTGCGGAATTTTCACGCGGCCGATGTCCTCGCCGATCGGATGATGCGTGCAGGCCTCGGCCACCAGCACCCGGTCGCCGGGCTTGAGCCGGTCAATGGCCATCGCCCCTTCAACAAAGGTCGGCAGATCGCCCTTCAGCCGCGCGAAGAGAATCGAGAAAGAGGTCAGCGGAATTTCCGGAGGTACGATTTCGGACACCTGCCGGAAAGCCTGAGAATCGGTCACGACCAGCGCAGGCGGGCGGTTCAGCCGCCCCAGCGCCGCGCGCAGTTCGCTTTCCTTCGCCACCATGCAATAGCTGTCATGATCAAGAATGTCGCGAACAGTCTGGACCTGCGGCAGGATCAGGCGGCCCTTCGGGGCCTCAAGATCAATCGGCACCACCAGCATCGCCATCTCTCCTTTTGGAATGAGATCTCCGGCGATTGTGTGCGGTTCCAGCATCTCTGCGGGCACGGCATTGATCAGCGCCACGCGCAGCGCATCCATCCCTTCGCCTGTCACCGCGGCAGTCTGCGCCACGGCCAGGCCGGCATTCTGAAGTGATTCAATTTCCTTCTGCGCAGGCAAATGCTCATCGCACCTGTTCACCACGACAATCACCGGCACCTTTTTCCTGCGGAACTCGTCCAGAAGCGACTGCTCGAAGGAATCGAGCGGGAGCGCGGCGGCCGATGTCACCAGCAGGGCGATATCCGTGCGCTCGATGATTTTGCGGGTTTTAGTAACCCTTTTTTCGCCCAGCGCGCCGATATCGTCAATGCCGGCCGTGTCTATAAACAGCACCGGGCCGATCGGGAGCATTTCCATGGCCTTCTCAACGGGATCCGTCGTCGTCCCCGCCACATCGGAAACAATGGAAACCTGCTGCCGCGTGAGCGCATTCAGGACCGACGACTTGCCGACATTGCGCCGGCCGTAGATGCCGATCTGGACGCGCATTCCTTTGGGCGTGCTCTCCATTTTCATGATCCGGTCCTTTTTTGAAAGTGCGGTGAATCGCCCCACTCGCCGAAGCCTATTGTTTCGCCCACCGACTCCACCCGGCGCTGCAGACAGTTGCGGCACAGCGCGGCGTTTTCGTCAAGGCACGGCTTGTTTTCGTAAAGCTGGTAGGCATCGCGGTATTTCGTGTCCGTGATGTTGGGCATGATGATGTTCGCGCCTGCCTGCAGGCCCATCTCGCGGCCCTGCGCATCCAGCGCCTGCAGCGCCGTTGTGGACGCAATGTTCACATCGCGCAAATAGAGCCGCGTCACCGCGATCATTCGCAGCGCCAGATCGAGCTGGCCGCGGGCCTTCTCCGCAAAATCCGGCATCTCGGCCGCCAGCGGGGTTTCGCTGTGCACAATGTACGGCCCCATGCCGATCATGTCGATGTCGCGCGCCCGGAAAAATTCAATGTCGGCGGCCAGATCGTCCAGCGTCTGGTCTGGAAGGCCGATCATCACCCCCGTGCCGACCTGATAGCCAATGGCCTTGAGATCATCAAGGCATTGCAGCCTCGCCGCATGGCTGTGGTCGGCCGGATGAAGTTTGGCATAAAGCCGGGGGTTGGAAGTCTCGATGCGGAGAAGATAGCGGTGACCGCCCGCGGCAAACCAGCGCTCAAAGGTGTCGCGCGGCTGCTCGCCCAGGGAAAGGGTGATTCCCAGCTCCCCGTTCGTCTCGCGCTTCACAACGCGCAGGATGTCTTCAATGAACTCTGCATGCTTTTTGTCCTGACGCTCGCCGCCCTGCAGAACAATGGATCCATAGCGGCTTGCGTGTGCCCATTTCGCGGCCCCGAGGATTTCCTCGCGCGTCATCTGGAAACGGCGGACCTTTCTGTTGTCCCGGCGAATGCCGCAGTAGTAGCAGTTCTTTTCGCAGATGTTGCTGTACTCGATAATGCCGCGAAAATAGACCTTGGGGCCAACCTGCTTCAGTTTCATCGCATAGGCCGCCTTGAACAGGGCTTCCTGATCCCCCGGTTCAAACAGCGCAAGCAGCGGCCCGAGGTCCTCCCTCGCAACCGCCCGGCCAGCCGCGATGCTTTGCAGGAGTGTGTTCATGTCAGAAATACAGATCGCGCTTCCCTTCGGCCTCGATTGCAAGAAGGCGCCCGACCAGTTTGTTTTTCATTTCGCCTTCCTCGAAACGGGCCAGCTCATCGCGAATGAGCGCCTCGCCGGCGGCCTTTGTTTCGGAGCTGGCATAATCCACCAGATATTCCTTGAGGGTGGACAGCGCATTCGGAGTGCAGTAGCGCTTGATGAATCCGGGGATGGCAAACTCCATGAAGTGCTCGCCGGTGCGGCCGAGCCGGTAGCAGGCCGTGCAGAAACTGGGCACATAGCCGTCCTGGATCAGCTCGCGCATAACCTCGTCCAGGGAGCGGATATCGCCCAGGGAAAACTGTTCTTTTTCCATGACCTGGGCATCGCCCACTTCAGTGTATCCGCCCAGTTCAATGCGGCTTCCGGCGTCAATCTGCGAGACTCCGAAGGACATCACTTCGCGGCGGAGTTCGGCGCGTTCGCGCGCGGTGAGAATCAGTCCGGTATACGGCACGGCAAGCCGCAGAATGGCAATCACGCGCTTGAACTCTTCATCGCTCACGAGGTGTTCCGTTTTGGTAACGGCCCCGTGCGCAGGCTGCAGGCGCGGAAAACTTATAGTGTGCGGCCCCACCCCGTAGCGCTGCTGAAGATACAGCGCATGGCTCACCAGCCCCAGCACCTCGAACCGCCAGTCATAGAGCCCAAAAAGGGCACCGATACCGACATCGTCGCATCCGGCCTCAAAGGCTCGGCTGAGCCCGTCCTGACGATACAGGTAATTGCCCTTGCGGGTCTTGCCGGGATGAACCCGGCGGTAGGTTTCGTGATGATAGGTCTCCTGGAAAATCTGATAGGTGCCGATGCCCGCATCCTTCACCTTGCGGTAGCCCTCGGCATCCAGCGGCGCGGCATTGATGTTGACCCGCCGGATTTCACCATGGCCCTCTTTTGTTTCATAGACTTTGCGAACCGTTGCGGCAATGAAGTCGGCATCGTATTCCGCATGCTCCCCGTAAACCAGAATCAGCCGCTTGTGCCCGACGCGCTCCAGCGCAAGAGTCTGCTCACGGACATCCTCCAGGCTCAGCGTCCGGCGAACGGCGCCGTCATTGCTGCGGCGAAACGCGCAGTAGGTGCAGTCGTTAACGCACATGCTCCCGATATAGAGCGGGGCAAAAAGCACAATCCGGTTTCCATAGACAGTTTGCTTGAGCTCGCGGGCCGTGCTGAATATCTCCTCGACCAGGTCCGGGCTGTCGGCCGCGAGCAATACGGCGGTTTCCGCCACTGTCAGCGCCTGCTTCGAAAGACTTTTGGCGAGAATTTCGCGCACCCGCACCGGATCAGGCCGGGCGTTTTCGATCAGCGCAGTCAGCGCGGCATCATCAATGAAGTCGCGCGCGCCCTCGCTCAGTTTCATCTCCGGCCAGGATTTCATGGTTAAGCCTTTTCCAGTTTCAGGACCGCCGTAAAGGTGCTGCCCTTCCCTGCCTCACTTATAACAGTAATGCTTCCTCTGTAAAGTTCAACCAGCCGCTTGATAATGCTCAAGCCCAGCCCGCTGCCAAGGATGTTGCGGGTCTGGTCGTTCTTTATCCGAACGAACTCCCCGAACAGTTTCTCCTGCTCCTCTGGAGACATGCCAATGCCGGTGTCCGTCACACGGATTTCGATCTGTCCCTCACCCGGCGTCAGCACAGCCTCGACGGAACCGTTGTCCCGGTTGTACTTGACCGCATTGGTCAGCAGGTTGTTGAAGATCATGTCCATTTCGCTGCGGTCAGCAGCAGCGAAACAGCTTTCAGGGCACTTCACATTCACCCTGATCCCGCGTTCCTTCGCTGCCGGCTTCACCAGCTCGACGGCATCGCGAAAGGCCGCGCAGATATCCATCTGTTCCACATGCCGGACTTTCTGGCCGGCCTCAATTCGCGTCATGTCCAGCAGATCCACGATCAGCTTTTTCATCTGCTCCAGACGCACATGGCTGCGGC
>Ga0116144_10001576_pt1 | contig 26780 bp, 25 predicted proteins | sample AD_UKC035_MetaG_FD_89746 | JGI IMG/M metagenome (GOLD analysis project Ga0116144, IMG submission 89746) | Active sludge microbial communities of municipal wastewater-treating anaerobic digesters from USA - AD_UKC035_MetaG | ecosystem: Engineered > Bioreactor > Anaerobic > Digestate | place: USA...
CGTAGCCTTTGGTTTTACTTTTTTAAGTTTGTCTTCAGTAGTTTCTTCTTCTTGTTTATTAACTGGTTCGAATATTAATTTTGAATAATCTGGAGCTAATGTCATTTTATTATTTTCTAAATCAATATTATTATTTAATGCTATACCAATAAGTAAATCATTAGCTTTAATTCTAAGATTATTCATTTTCTCATTTAATTGTTTTAACTCTGTGTCGAATGTTTTTAATACATTGACTACTGAAAGTGTTAAATTAATTTCTGTAGGTTTCATATATATTCTAAGGTTTTGTCCTTATCTTTACAAAGATAATTGATTAATGATTATTAAAATGTAAACCAAAACATAAAGTTAGTTTCAGCCACACTTATCGGTATTTCTGCACCGATTCTGTAAAATTTTGACGGATTGTTTTGATTATTATATTCTGTTGTTAACCAGTCAGAACTTCTAATAGTGTGAGCTATCCTTACTTCATCCAGATCTCCTCTTAAGGGATGTTGAACTCCTCCAAAAGTAGTCTCGCAAAATATTTGCCCATTTATACCAGAAGCATTATCTGAATTACCAGTCGCTGTCCCTAATGAAGTTCCATTTAAAAATACCTCAGCTTCAGTACCATCCCAAGTAGCCGTAACGTAACCCCAAGTATCTCGAGCCAAGCTACTAGTTATATTTACTATTGCACCCCCTGTATTAAAGTATGTAATCCGTCCCGCTACATTACCAAAGTTAATTGTAAATACCCAACCTTGAGTTCCGTTTGCAGGTCTTGTACTAATAATACCTCCTCTTGTAGAATTATCTCTTTTTACCCATGCGGTTATTGTTCTACTATTTCCAGATGGTGAAAGATTACTACTAAATCCATTTGCTATCGAATTAACCCCACTAGAAGCACCACCGCCTATTTTGGCATTGACAGCTGATAAACTTGCTACACTTCCTGGATCATTACCTAATGATGTAGAATCTTCTATTATTAAAGTTGTACCATCTTTTATATGAAAAACTTCTCTAAAGTTATTTGACCATACATCATTTATGTTTTCTTGAGATGTACTTATGTCTACATTACCATATGCAAGATAAATAGTGGTATCTACAGAGTGAGAAACAGTAGGAACTTTTACCCAAAAAATTACTTCTCCTGTAGTAGCATTATAACTCTCTACTTCATGCGAAAGTTGATCAGTTAAACCAGAGTCTGCATAAAAAGCAATATCGTATCCGTTACTGCTATTTACCTTACCACCATTAGCTATTGTTGCCAAGTAACTGTAGGTTCCTGAAATTAATACTGGGAAATCTGTCTGGTCTGTGTTAGGTACTTCTAAATGGTCTATGGTTATCTCTCTATATTGTAGATATGCCATACTAGATTAATTTAATAAATCCAAATGGAGATTTGGATCAAAGTTTGTCTTTAGATACTTTAAAAGATTTTCATACCTTTGATTTGTATCAGTAATGAGCCCAAGTTCTATAGCTAATCTAAGCTTACGAAAAGTATGAAACTTTGTTACATAATCATTATATGCAATTTGCTCTGGAGTAAGAACTACTTCTTCCGGATCTTTAGGGTCAAACACAGTTAGATCTACATCTCCTGTTTCAATAGGAGTTTCATCTAGTTTTTTATACTGGTTTAATTGATCGTATATCAATCTTTTTATAGACTCTGGTTTTGACACATTTTTAAATACAAAAGTTTCTCTTAGTATACCGTCTTTATAAAACTCTACGGTATAATCTAACGTTAATTTATTTTTTAGTACACTTGTTATTTTTGTAGTCCACATATTTTAATCTTTTATAAATGGTAAAAAATCATACTGATTCCATGTAAGCCTGATGGCTCCTTGTCTACCAGCTCCCCCTGCTCTATTAGTATCGTTAAGATTTGCTCTAGAACCTCCGCCGCCACCGCCGTAGTTTCCATAAGTAGCTTCAGCAGCCGCCCCAGTAGCATTATTTACTCCATTGGCTCCATTTCCACCTAAACCATCTCCACCAGTTCCTCCAGTTGGGTTACCGCCAGCTCCACCAGCAGTTATACCGCCCCCACCTCCGCCACCAGCGGGGGCTGAGGCATGTAATCCATTAGCTCCATTTCCACCGGCATTAATAATATCTCCAGAACCTGTATTTCCACCAGCTCCACCAGCACCAGAACTATTGTTTGCTATAGCACCGACACCACCTTGACCACCGGCAGCTCTAACTAAACCACCCGGCCCGTTAAAAAAAGATGCTCCACCAGTATTACCATTCCATGAAGTAAGGGCAGAACCGCCGGCACCTCCAGCACCTATGTTAATAGTATAAGTATCCCCAGGTGTAACTGTTAGTAAAGAAGCAGCATAAGCCCCTCCCCCACCTCCTCCTCCTGCAGCTGGATTTCCTTCTACACCGCCGCCGCCGCCTCCGGCTCCGTAAACTTCCACATAAACAGAAGTGCAGCCTTTTGGAACCACCCAACTTGCGTTAGATTCAAATAGTTGTACCATATTATGCTTGTTCTGCTAAAGCTATTAAATCCCATTTAGTATCAGTAGAATTGTATATAAAACCTAAATACAATGTTTTAGAAGCTACAGTAGCTGATGGCAAACTTACTCCTATACCACGATAAATAGCATCCCAATTTAATGTTCTAGTTGTACCGTTATCTTTTATTCTTATTAATAATCTAGTACCTTGAACTGGTGTGCCTGTTGGTACTTGGAAACTTGCTGTTGCTGCTTGAGCAGTAAGTATGTATATATCTGTTGTACTTACGTCAGGCGTCGGTGAAGCTACTGATGCATTAGATGTTACTCTAGGATCAATACGTTTAGCTGTTAGTGTTTGAGAATCAGAAGTGCCTACAACTGAACCAGCAGGTAGAGTTTTACCTCCATCTTTTATTAATTTACCAGTAATGCCGTCAAATAATACAATACGATCATTAACTGATGATCCTGGACCTACAACATCTCCAGTAGCGGGTGTAGTCCAACTAAGAACACCAGAACCGTCAGTAGTTAAAACTTGGTTAGCATTACCATCTGTTGTAGGAAATGTTAACGTATAACTAGTTGTTAAAGATCCTGTGGCTGGAGTTTGAAAACCTATATAATGCGTAGAATCGGAATCGTAAATACGCATCACTCCCCCAACGTATTCCCAACTAGCTGTACCGTCTATTATAGATACGGATGTATTACTAGCATTTACTTGTTTATTTCCATCTGGGCTTGATAACACTATTTGACCGAGCCCATCGCTAAGTTGTAAACCATTTACTCCAGAATTATATTTTAAATTAATATTAGAGCTTGCTGTGGATGTTAAACTTAAAGTAGACGCTACAGTACCAGAAGTTAATTTAGAAACACTAACGTCATTAATCTTAGCGTCTGTAACAGCTAAATTATCAATAGTCCACACCGTGCCTCCTGATGATACTGTTATATCTCCTTTATCGCCATCTGAAATAGAAGCAGCTTGTTGATCTAATTGATATCTGGTAGAACCAATTGTAAAATACAAATGAGACCCGTGGTACTCTAAAGCACCATCTTCAGGTGTAGTAAGAGCTGTACCAGTAGTAAATTTAAGCGGAGCTGATTCTGCAGAAGCTGTCCCTGCTGGTAAATGCAGCGCGGCTGTAGGAGATGTTTGTCCAGATACGCCTATTTTATTACCTCTAATATTAATAGAGCTTGACGTCATTGAGGAAGGATTAGTTCCTATACCAATCCTAAAAGTATCATTATCTGAATTGTCTGTGCCTACAACATAAGTAATATCTCCAACGCTAAAACTAGTAAAAGGATCCCCCCCAGCAGCCGCTGTAGAAAGCTGTAATCTTGAGTTTGCCGAAGATCCTGTATTAGTATTACTAATATTTATATTCATACTTCCAGTAGCACTACCGGTAACATTAATTGCGTTGAGAGCTCCAGATAATCCAGTAGTTACTGGTGATATTTGAATACCTCCAAAATCAGAATCGATTTCTAATTGATAGTTACCAGTTGTACTGTTAGCTAATAGTAACTGATTCTTAGTAGAATCATAGAAGAAATTAGCTTCTTCAGCAGAAAATCCTCCGGAACCATCAGAATACTGAACTGCTCCAGCCGCTCCTGAAGAAGATCCTCCTCCTGCTGGTGTGTCCCAAGAAAGAACACCAGAGCCATCAGTTTTTAAATACTGTCCCGCAGCCCCATCATTATCTGGAAGAATTAAAGTAAAGTTGGTTGTAATAGTATCTGGAGCTTTTAAATTTAGATAGTGTGATTTATCTAAATCAAACATACGAAAGTTTCTATCCTCTATACGCATTACCTCTGCTCCGTTATTACTAAAAGTAATACCATTATCATCAACACCTAATAGTTCTGTTCCATCTATATTTTGCAGCGAAATTCCGCTAGCAACGTTTTCTTGTATATACAGTGCTGGTTGACCACCTGTACTATAATCTATTTGAAAAGTAGAAGAAGAGTCCTGTAATGTAAAGACTACATCGGCAGACAATCTTCCACTTGTGAATTGACTAGGACTTAATTTTGATTGTGCCATATTTAGTTTTTTATTTTATAAATTAAGTGGGTGATTATTTAGTTAACAACCACCCACATCGATCGAGTTATAAATTATTAACTAAATTTGACTACTACTAATTCATCTGTTGCAACAAGTGTTCTACTATCGGACAGCGTAAGAATATGAGTTGCTGTATCCACAGTGTAATCTCTATTGTTACCAGTTCCACCCTGCTGTAATAATTGACCATTAAGATAAACAAAGAATTGGTCAGTAGCTGTCGGAATAGTAAACGCTACGTTGTTACCATTGCGATCTTTTACTACACCAGTATTTGCATCAAGATCGAAAGTACCAGCGGTTGATCCAATAATATAAGCTCTAGTTACAGTAGTACCTGTTGCTGGGAGAGCTTGATAAGTAGGAGCCGCACCTGCACCATTAGATGTAAGTACATATCCAGAAGTACCAGCTGCAATTCTTGCTAGTTCGCCACCAGATGCGCGAGTATATAGATCACCAGTAGCATCTGATCCTAGATCAAAACGAATTTTGCCCGCAGTAGACCAAATAGAATATTGAGAAGCGTTAGTTGTAATCTCTAAAGCTCTATAATCGGCAGCTGCTGTTAAAGTAGGATTAATATGAATACCTCTAGTAATACCACTTGCACCACCTGTCTGATTAATACTATTTGCTATGTTGATTGCTGTTATTGTACCAGTACCGCTTGTTGGTATATAATTAGAACCTATAGATAAATCTATTTGATTACCTGATGTATAAGATCTAGCTGAAGTAAAAATTTTAACCACTTCAGTTACAGGATTAGTAGCAGCTACATCATTAAAAAGATGAATGGAAGAAGTAGCTAGTGATGGAGCTATTTGCATTTCCGAAGTTCTACTTATTTTCCCTTTAGTGATTTGTAGAAAATCAGTTCCAGTACCTATTTGTAATGTTCCATCATCGGCTACTCTAAATGCCTGAATACCACCTGAAGTTTGGTGAAGTATACCATAAGTAGAAGAACCTGTACCAGTACCTTTAGTAGTAAGGATTGTAGACGCAGCTGCCGAAGTAGTACCTAATGCGAACACTGAACCATCTGTGTAAGAAGATGCTGCTGCGGTAACTGTATCAGTGTCAGACCACCATGTCAATCTATTAGCTGTACCTGAACCATCAATCACTCCAGATGCAGAACTAAACTTAACGAAAGTGATATCTGTAGTATCTAAAGTTCCTCCATCGTTGGAAGTACAAACCCAAGCCGTATCTGCCTGTGTCGTACCAGCTTCTACAAATACTGCAGCAGCCGGTACTTCTGACCAGGCATTCATATCTGTAGCACGGGTCCAAGCTCCTGCAGCGGTTACATAAATACCGTTTTGAGCCGGAGTATTTTGATTCTTAACAAGCACACGAGAAGAAGATGTTAATACATCATCAATTGTTTGTTCGCCAGAAAGAGTAATGTTTGCAGTGGTAGCTACGTCAACAGAATCTTTCCAAGAAAGACCATGAAGCAAATCATCTACATATCCTTTAGTAGCAGCATGATTGCTTGCAGATGGAGATCCATTAATTACAACATTATTAGAAAAAGTTGTATTTCCAGTGAATGTTTTATCGCCACCAATAGAATTTTGGTTAGTAGATAAATCTACAAAGTTTTGAGTAGCTGAACCAGTACCTCCATTTGTAATAGATAAAATACCGGTTACAGCATCGGCATCAGCTAAATCCAAAGCTCCCCATCCGTAGGTAGAAGCCCCAGTTACTCTGAGAACTTGACCAACAGTTGAAGAGTCAGTAATTGCGGTTACAGGAGATGCACCATTACCTTGTAAAATACCAGTTAAAGAATTAGCTCCTGTACCCCCATTTCCTACAGGAAGTATTCCTGTAACAGATGTTGACAATGTAACAGCTCCATCAGTAGCGATGGTATTAAGAATAGTTGCAATTGTAATATCTGTTTCTCCAGAACCACCATCGGAAGCCTGTAAAGCAGATCCTACAAAATTTAATTTGGTATTTGTGTTTGAATTGGTAAAACCACTACCATCATTTAAAACATCAGAATATCCACCTGCACCGGCGGATGCGCTTAATGTATTACTAACAGCATCATAAGATAGGTTTGTACCTATATTGACATATACAGTACCTAGTTCTCCATGATCATACCCCCATAACACATTTGATGTTGGTGGGGCTACGTATTGTAGCTCATTATCTCCATTGGTTGCTAATATAGAACCTATTGTGCTAGATTTAGCGAGCTGTTTTGCTAAATTAATTCTTGAAATTGCCATTTGTTAATTAAATATAATAAATTGCGGTTATCTTATCTGTAGTTACAAGTGCGATAACCATAGTAAGTGTAGTACCTACTATAGTATAATCATCACCAACGTTTTGTAATAAACCATTTTTATAAATTTGTACAGGAGTATCTACTAATGGAGTACTAGCTAGAGTAACATTAGTTCCTGTCATGCCTGTTTGTATTTCTCTAAGGTAAGTTCCTGATACCCAAGATCCGCCTGAGTAAAGTAAGAAAGAGCCGGCAGTACCTCCCGGTAATGAACCAGCGGTAGTGGTCCATGCCGGTATTGTGCCATCAGAACCTAATACTTCAGTGGGCCCACCAATAGGTAACCTTGCTAAATCACCATTAGCATCTCTATAGTAAATATCCCCTACAGCATCAGACCCAAGATCAAATCTAACCTTACCGGCTGTTGTTCTCAATGCATGATGTCCAGGAGCATTTATCTCTATACCTGCATAATTAGTAGCTGCAGTAAGAGTTGGATTAATGTAAATAGATCTAATTGGAGACGTACCACCAGACTGATTTACTTGTGTGTCAATATAAAGATCTGAGTAACGGTTAGATCCAGCTACCATATTAAAAGTTCCCTGAATCTGTGCGTTAATTAAAGTTCCTATATTACTAGATCTCGTAGCTACAGATTTAAATGACGGGGTTGTTGTTGCAATCCCACCACCTTCAACAACTACAGTAGTATCTGAATAAAGACCTAAATCACCACCAGATTTAGAAATAACATACGTACCTCCAGCAGATATATTCATCTGATCAGGATGTATATATACATCTCCTAAAGCTCCTATTGTTACAGCGCCGTTATCAGCTACTTGAAAAACATTATTTCCAGCTAAATTTTGATGAGTCCAACCAAATGTAGAAACTGTAGAACCAGTTCCTTTTGTAGTAAATCTACTTAAAGAAGCTGGTGTAGGAGTTCCTAAGGTTAAATAAGTACCATCAAATTGAAAATCAATATCTCCAGTTAAACTAGAAGAACTATTCCAATATGCTACATAATTAGCAGTACCTGTTCCACTAACTGTACCAGAACTTGCTATAGTTAATGTATTAGCTGTATCATCATAATTTAAAGTAATACCTGTTCCAGCAACTAATAAAGTATTAACACGATCGTCAACAGATTCATTAAAATCAACAACTGAAGAACTTGATATAGAAATACTTGTATTTCCAGCTGAAGTTAATCTACCTTTTGAATCAACTGTATATATAGGAACTGCTGAACTACTACCATAACTACCTGCAATAACTCCTGTTGAAGTTAATACTCCTGTAATATTCGGTGTAGTTGTAGGATTGGTTACTGTAAAATCAATATCGGAAGAATCTGTAACAGAAACTGAAGATACCCCTAATAAAGTAATATCATGAAATCCTTTTACACCACTAGCATCAGTACCATAATATTTATTATTACCGGGAGATACATTATCATTTACTAATTGAATATTAGTTCCTGAAAATGTTATAGAACCAGCTACTCCTAAAGCTTTGATACTACCTCCATTATCTGATCCTACTAATGAATTAGGTGGAGCTGTTAAGAAAAGAGTATCATGTTGTGCTTTAGTTAAATGATAATATTCTCCAGCAATACCTCCTTGTAAACCTGTTAGGTCATTATGTGGAAGAGCTGTTAGTTGATCTTCTAAATATTGTTTAGTTATTAAAGAGTTAGCTACGAAATTTGCAGAAAAATCATTTGAATAAACTAAACCTTGGAAATTTCCATTAGAACTACCAATATTAAATTTAATTTTTTCTGTATTTAAATAACCCGGTTGAGTAAGATTAAAATGAAAAACATCAAATCCAAATTCAGCAGGTCCGTAAAATTCAGTTTTAAAAGGATTCATTTCAAATCTAGGGAAAAATCCAGCAGATCTTCCCATCTCTATGCCATAATCTGTTTGAAGTCTTATAAAATGATTGCCGTTTGTAACAACATTATTATAATCACCTACTTCAAATATGCCACTTGTAACAGGTATGTCAATACTAAATCTATCAGTAACTGTAGCTACGGTTGTGGTAGGAATTGTCCCTGATCCTGAATAAATACCATTTCCATCAGATGCGTTTTCAAGTTCTGTTTCTAAAGCTTGTAGAGCCTCTTTGATAGAAGAATTATCAGGAATTATAGTTCCGGTAAATGTATTCAAATGAGACGATCCTGCCGGAACACCACTTAATACAATTAAACTACTAAGATTTGTTTTATCAGATGCTGACATTACACCAGCAAGTGTAGGAGTTGCTATAGGAAGAACAGCATCAGTCCCTGTATCAGATTGAACAGTTACTGAAGTAGAATCTCTTATAAAAGACAAGTTAGTTGCTGATGGGGTAGATGGCGAAATAATAACACCTTCATCTATTTTTTCATTAATCCATTCTGCTAAATCAACACCTTCATTACCAGGCCCAGCTGTAGTAAGCTGGCCATAACTACCCGGTATTGAAGTAGTTATCATAGTTTTTATCAGATTAGCAGATAATATTATTTTTTTATATTTATCGTATTTTCCCATCGGTATAAATGAAAAAGGGGACTTACGTAATGCAACATAAGCCCCCTAATAAAAAATAAGGAATTAAGACAAGTAAGGCCCACCTACAACAGCCTCACCAATTAAATCAAAAGGTTTGATCGCTCTGGCAGATTCCAACCAAGCATCCAAGATATCATTAACATCAGATACAGTATTTGCAGAAGCAGTTCCTGTGCCTGCGCCGTCACTTGTAAGCATTGTAATTGGAGTGTTTCCAGCAGCTAACCTAGTTACAACATTATTTACATTAACGGTAAAAGCAGAACTTTTTTCGCAAGGAAACAATATAGTAACATTTTTAGGAGATGTGATTTGTGTATTCAAAGCATCTTCAGTATCGTAAAAATCGATAGAATAGCTGGTATACAATTTATCAGCATCAATATAATCTTTACCTGTTTTAAACCATTCACCGTGTGGATGATTTTGTTTAGTGTGTACTGTCAGTAAATATCTGTCAAATGAATTAATAATCCATTTAGATCCTTGACCAGTACCTTCCTCAGCCCACATTTTTGTTACTGTAGGTCTGGTAGAAACAGATTCAAATCCGCCACCAAAACTTACTTCAGCAGTTGTTTGAACTTGTTCAATATTATCAAAATAAGCAGCTTCTGTAGCAGGAAGACCTAATACAATAAGACCGTCAGATTTTGTACCTTGACCAGCAGTTGCAGCATTAGTAACTACTATTACAGATGTTCCTGTCAAATCTGCATTAGAATTAACTAATTCAGCTAGAGCAGTGATGAAAGCTTCATCAGCAGTGATACTTGTTGTAACACCATTAATAGTTTGGAATGGAACAGAAGTACCTACAGCAATTGTACCAATAGTAGTTACACCACCACCAGATATTACAACCGTAGGTGCTGTAGCATACCCAGTACCACCGTTAGTTACAGTAATTGCAGTAATAGCACCAGCAGCGTTAATTGTAGCTACAGCTGTTGCACCATTTCCGCCACCACCAGTAAAACTAATAGTAGGAGCTACTTCATAACCTGTACCAGCTGTACCCACAGTAACTGCAGTAACTGCACCAGCATTAACAGTAGCTGTAGCAGCACCAGCAGTAAATCCAGTAGATCTAACAGCCATTGCTACAACTTCTTTATTACCTTTAGCTTGATTTCCGTTTTGATTAACTATAGCACTATAACGATTAATTTTATCAACCATTTGTTTGATAACATAATCTTTAGGGCTAGTAATAGCTAAACCGGTAAAATCAGTAGCGGGAACTACTACAGAAAGCACATCGTTATTTTTACCATAATCTCTATCTTTTCTAACAGAAAGCAATCTAATATATGCTTTATATTCTACATCATCAGCTGGAGTTGGGAAATTTGTCGCGGCTACACCACCCCATTTTGCAAAACGAGCTTTTTCTACAGCTACGCTTCTAATTTGACCGGCTCTAATAACACCGCTTTCTACGTAAGCTTTATCACCAACCTCCCACAAATCAGCTAAATGAGATGCAGAAGATTTAGGAGTGCCTACAAGAATTTTAATAGCACTTACATCGGTAGCATTGTCAGTAGAATCTATAAAAGTACCCAATGGTTTAGTTCCATTAAAGTCCCAAGATAATACTCCAATTTGACCGTTGTTAATGTTTAAATCACTAGTAGAACTAGTAAGAGTACCGGAAGCAAGCACCTGATCACCAGTAGCTACTTCAATAACTGGTACTGAAAGTTTGTTTGTTCTTTTTGACATAATTAAATTAAATTGTTCTTGTAATTTTATCTTCAGTTATTTGAAGCTGATTTATATCTTCTAAAGAACGGCTAATAAGTTGTACTGCAATATCTACTATAAAATCATGAGAAGTTTGTGGCAACTCTGTATTAATAGCAGGGGTTACTGTACTAGGAGCAGTAGCATCACCATTTATAAACTCTAAAGTGTTATACCCTCCAAAAAATACTTTTTTAGGTTCTTTAATATAACTAAGTGTTACACTAGTTATTGTAAATTCTCCTCCTGTATATAAATACAAACAAGGATTGTTTGAGCCATCACTAGCTACAACATATAAACAACGTCTCCAAATCGCTGAAGGTTTTGTGTTTTCATTTCTTAAATAAGGATCAATATCTTCATGTTTAACAGGAATACATTCTATCTTTCCACAAGAAGTGTTTGCATATAATCTAATTAAATGTCTATATGGATGTGTTAGATCATTTAATTCTATTTTATACACATTTGGTTTAAATAACGAAACAGATGAAACAGTTTCTTCTGGGATTACAATAGACGATAATAAATCAATTCTTTGCTGAGTTACTTCAAAACCTATTTTAAATTTCTTTGTGTTATTACCAGCATAACAAATTCTTATAAACTCATCTTGAGCATTATTTAAATAATCATCTATAAATTGTTTAGGTAAATCTGGTTTGTTATTTGAATTGAGTTTATTATACCGAAGTTTTACTTCGGAATGCATTCTTTGAATATTCATAGTTTTTAGTTTTCAACCCAACCACCTTTATTTTTAACTTCTTCTAAAAGATCTTTATACCAGTTAGAAATATCGGTTTCAGTTGGATTATAATTAAGAAATTCTCTTTGAATAGTACTTACTAAAGCATCATAAGTAGTATGCTTATATATATTATCTTGAGAAGATTTAGAATGCCATACATAAAAACCATCTCTTACACCTATAATATTAAGATTAATAGCTTGCTGAACAAGATACATAGACTCGAATCTTTGTCTACTTTCTTTATCACTGGTAACCATATTATAAAGTTTATTGAACTTTTCTATATTATCTAATTGATAAGTTGTAGAATCATTAATAAAATCTGAGATTTGATTTCTAACTGTTATATCATTCATTTTACCTTTTACAATAGGATTACCATCATTATTTTTCAAAAGACTAGCTACTTGATATACAATATAAGGCGTAGTTTTTTGTTTAAGATTACCCCATTTCCATACAGCATCTTCTATAATATCTCTCTTTTTAAGTTTTTCAATAGCCGCCTCATTCTCTTCTGAAATATACCAATCATGCACAGCAGCATTAGCCATAGTTTTATTTGCTGCAATCTTAGGATGATTTTTTATTAACATAATTGACAACCTACCTCTAGGTGTATCATCAGAAAATTCATTAGGTCTATCGTATAAAATAATTTTAAAACTTTCTAAAAAGTTTCTTGGTTTTTCTAGATTTGCTTTCCAGTTTGAAGAAAACATTGATCCAGTTATTTCATTAGTATAATGATTATAGGGAACATTATCTATAATCTCATACTGAGTTTGCAATTTTATTTGGTCTTGTTTTACAATATATTCAAGATGTTTTACCCAATCTTGAGAAAGACCGTTTTGTTCTACAATTAAATGTGGTTCAAGATCTTTATATGGATTTTGTACCATTTTATCTAAACCTGTAATTAACTTATTTGTAGAAACATTAGCTCTAAAACTATATTCTGAAGGAACACCAAATTCTTTATTTTTTTGCATACCCACTGTGGGTACAAATTCACCTGTTTTTTGTTGAATAGTGAAACTTTGTTTGTGTCTACCTTGTGCAGACATCCGATTAATCGGATTTACGTAGATGGTTGTTTTTTGATTTTTCATATCAGTTTGCTTTTCTTGCATTTAAAAAACCCGGTAGTTTGAATTTCTTCAGGGACTACCGGGATTAAAATTAGTTATTATTGTACAGGTACATATTCAATACGTCCGACACGAGTTACGTCCCAAACACAAAGAGAACCAGACAATTCACGGTAAATACCGAGTTCTTTATTATTAGCGTATGCGTTGCTACCATCCTTGATAGCTCCAGTATTAAAGTCATAAACGTTACTTACAGTAAAGTAAGACTCTACACCATCTTGCATAACCATTGTAATATTTTCATCACGAGCAGCATCGTTAGCTTTTTGTTCAGTTACACCGAAGTCAAAGATATCCATTGCATAAGACTCAATAGTACGATTAGTACCAGGAGCTAACTCAGGGAAAAGTTTACGATCATCTTTAATTGGATCATATACGATCTCTACAATTACACCGTTTGTCATCTTGATTTTGGTAAACTGAGCACCATATTCAAGCTCATTGGGGTGGTAACCTTGTGGATCAGTACGCTTAGTAGTAAACAACGTATCAATGTATTGGAACTGACTAGCTTCAGAAGCAATAAGTCTGCTCAAAAATTCGATACCTGCTTCACCAGAAGCAATCATAATATGACGATCAGTAAATGATTTACGAGTAATGAAAATTTGTTGCAAGTATTCATAAATCTCACTAAGAGTCAATGTACCATTATGCTCTTTATAGTGACCATCTCTAACGATTTGTCTCCATCCTGGAGCAGCTTTAATAACTCTACCGGATTCACGATCTACTGTTTTTTGCAATTGACCAAATTCCATAGCCATCTCACGGTCCATTTCTGTACGATCAAGCAAGCGCGCTTCAATCTTAGAAATAAACACACCTTTTTCAATAGTGGTTTTATCGTTAGATTGGAACTCTTGTTGATATACATATCCCGTACTTACAGCGCCTTCAGAATACATTGCACCACCTACAGAATAGCCTGCATTACTTGGAAGAGCTCTTCCTTCTTTACGACAAGCTATTTCAGTACGAATGAATTTATCAGTAAATTCAGCTTTATTAGCATAGTTAGCTACCCAAGACTGAAGTTTAAACATCTCACCATACTGATCAGGAGCGTATTTTGTATTAAGTTCATCAGATACTAATGTAGATACACGCATGAATCTACGACCAGGCATCAGATATTCAACAGGAATCCATGCATTAGGATCACCAGTTTGCAGTTCTACTTCATACTCCCAAGAGTTTACAGAACGTTGTACAGGATGACCTATGATTCTTAAAAGAGGCAAGTTAGAACCTTCAAGTTTAATTACAGCTGGTTCATGAAGCCAATCACGGTCAGCAGCAATTTTAAATGGGAGATTACCTTTACCCGGAGTAGCATCGCTAGCTACTAAAAGTTCCGTAATACGGAAATCTACATCAGCGTCACCCATAAGGAACCACTGATAATCATCAGTTCCACCAGGAAGAACATAAACGTTCTTTTTGGCAGATGTCATGTAAGTAAATTTTTTGTTTACTAAATGGCTACCAAGTTTAGAAGAAAATAACTGAGATGTACGAACACCGAAGTTAAATGGTTGATAGCGTTTGAACATTGCAGCGTGAGTAAGTGAATCAAAATATGACCCACCCCATGCATGACGTTCAACAGTTTGTAATGCTGTTTTTCTACTCATAAAATTTTATTAAATTATTGCTTTTAAATTATTAAGCTCCTCTTCAGGATTTTTTAAATTTGATCTACTAGAAGTAGTTGGTGAACTAATAGATGTTTCTAATCTTGTTTTAAAATCTTTAGCTTTAGGTGTTTCAATTGTATTTATAAACTTATCGTAATCAATGTCTCCATTTTTGTAATAACTTATAAAATCAACCATTTTAACTAATGCTTTAGGGTTTCTAAAAATTTCTACTAATGTAGGATTAATTTCATTATTAGCTATTTTTTGTTTAATAGTATCAATTTTTGTTTTTTTCCAACCAGTATCTTCTAAAGCTGATATAACAGAGTTTGTATATTCAATTCTGCGTTGTTTTTCTTCATACTCTTGTTGTTCTTTTTCAGCTATTAATTTTTCAGTTTTTGGTTTAGCGTTTAATTTTTGCTTTTCTAATTCTTCTCTAGCTTCTTCAAGTAAACTCTCATCTTCTTCTAAAGCTGCTAAAGTGGCTTCAATAGCTTTTGGTTTCAAACCTTTATTTTTATAAACATTTTCCAAAAACTCTCTAGCATCATCCATTGTTTCTAATTGCAATTCTGTTTCAACGGATTCTTCTAAATTAGTTTTTATAAAATTTAACATCTCATCTTTAGTAATATTATCTGATGTAAATATATAACGAAGTACATCTTTACTAACATCGTTTCTAGTTTCTACTAAGGAGTTTAAAATTCTTTGAGGAAGTTCTGATACATTTTTTCGCAAACCTTCCCAGCTACCATCAAACTCTGAATCTTCAGATAATATATTTTCTTCTACTAATTGTTCAAAAATTATTTTAGCTGTTTCACTTTGCTCTACTGTTTGAGAAGTTTCTTCAGAACCAGTATCTATTTCAGATGTATCTTTAGAATCATTAGCTATATTATCATCGTCTTCTAAAGGAAGATCAATTACTATCTTATCATCAAGCTCTAAATCAAATTCTGGAATTGTGTTATTTTCCATACAAAATTACGTAGGTTTTTTATTTATTTTATTTTTAATTATACAATTTAATGTAAATTGCATCATTTTATAATATTTTATGCAAAATTATTTTTTTGCTGTTTTTGGTTGACTTGCTTTTTTACGATCTATTTTTAATTTTTCTTCGGCAAGTTCTTTATTAGTTTCATCTAACTTTTCTTTTCTAACCTGCTCTCTTTTGGAAAGATTTAACTTTTCTCGTTCAATATTCAATTTTGCAATATCTACCATATCTACATCACCATCGTTATCAACATCTTCTTCAACCTGTGATTGATTAACTAGAAGAGCTGTCTTTCTATCTTCTACAGCTTTTACAACAATCTTTTCTATTTCGTGAGCTTGTACATCTTCTCTGGATTCAACTTGCAATTTGACTTGTTTTTCTTGAGATTCTAATCTCATTTTTTCAAGTTGCTCTTGTCTTTTAGCTTGTTTATCTTGTTCAATTAAAATTAACTTGTGTATTTCTTGAGGAGACGCTCCTGAAACCAATGCCATAATTAATGTAGACATTGATTCCATACCTTGTCCACCATTCTGAGCAAATGACAAACCATAATTAAACATTGTATCAATATATTTTTGATTTTGTCCAGAGTTTGAAACATATAATCCAATTGACATGTGGTTTAATGTTTCAGGAGTAACTCTAAGTAAATCCTCCATACCATTAGGCATTACATAATGTAACGTATGTTCTTTAAGTTGAGGATTTGCTAAAAATATATTTCTACAATATGTTATAAAGTTAGTCAACCAATCATTTATAGCAGCTTTCCAAAGTTCATTATGTAAATAATAATAAGGTTCTGTAATATTATAAGATTGAGTAATTGCTTGTTGATTATCTGTTACATTTGAATTTTGTGCAAACATAGATTCTCTCTGTGGAGAAATCCCCATTGACATGCCTATTTCTCTTTTTATAAGTTCTACAAGTTGTTGTAGATTATAAATATTCATAGCATTATCAAATGTGATACCTTTAGATCCAGGAGATCTTGTTGCAGGGGGTAATCCACCTAAAGAAGTTTGACTACCTGAATAAAAATTAATACCAGTTTTCTTTAAATATAAAAACCAAGTTAAGAATTTATCTCTAATATCATTACCCATAAAATCTTTACCTAAATCATCAGGTATCTGATCAACATCCATATCTAAATTAGAACCTATGTATTTAGATAGTTCTTTATTTTGAATATGTTTTATAAAAATATATTGAAAGTAATAAGGTAAAGCTCTTTGAAGTAAAGATACTGATTTTGCATTACGAGCTGAAAATACAGCGCCTTTTGTAGAAAGTTCAAATGAACCAAAAGGATCATCTATATTTGTATGTTGATTAGGTACTTCTCTACAAATAGGATATACATTATTACCTAATCTAACAATTTCATATTTTCTAGGTATCCATATATTTTCTGTTTTATATTCAGTACCGGTAAGTTCATCAACCCAAACATATCTTGTAGATTTTTGACCATACCTATTAATAAAAGATTCTTTAACAGCTGTATCTGGAATTTGATCAGAAAATGAAGAAGGCATTATTGTTACAACTTCTTTGTTATATTCATCAATATAAGATAGAAATATTAATTCCTTATATGCCTTAAATTCAAAATGAGTTTCCCAAATTAAATCAGATTGTCTATGTAATGTTCTGGCAGAAGTTTGATGTAACCCTTTCATTTTATCATGAACTAAAGTCTTATCAGCCGCCATCATTAATTCTTGATTAGTCTTATCAAAAATTGGTTTTGAATTTTTACCTAATGCATGTCTTTTATCAGCAACTGTAGCACTATATGTATTCAAACCTAGTTTTTGAATTTCATCATCAGTTAAATCATAATTATTAAATACATCTGCAGGAGTAATTGCTTGCTTGTAAGCAAAATAATCACCTTTGTGAATATATCTTTCATTAGGAGCTTTGTGATAAATAGAAAACAAAGGGTTTCTTATTTGTAAAATTGGTTTACCAAATCTCCATCCAGAAAATATAAAACATCTATCAACATTAATAACATCTTCAAATGTCTCTAATTTTTTAGTTTTAATATCTTGATCGTAATAACAATACTTTATAGCTTTGTCTGCAAATATCTCTTGTTCAGATTGCCATGTTTTTGCTAACAAATCTTCAGGTTCTAATTGAGTTCTTATAGACTTTATATATTCTTCAGCTTCTTCTGGTTTCATTTGCTGCATTTGAGCTTTTTGTTTTTCCAGAAAAATTGCTAATTTTTCGTCTACTGACATTTTTATTTTTTGAAACAATGCTTCATTTTTATCTTGTATAGCTTTTGCAGTTAATAATACAATTCTAAAATCATCACCTCTTTTTAACATTTCTCCTTTTAATGCAGATATCTTATTATATAATTCTGGATAAGGAACTAGTTCTTCATTTATTTGACCAACGTCTTCACCAAGAGGATTACAAAATTCTTTGATCTTATCTTTAAAACCAGATAAATCATTATTTGCAATTTTATAACAATTTAACATCATATCATAATCTTCAACAGAAGATGCTTCTGAAGGTATTACATAATTCATGTAATCCTTATACCATTGATTGTCATTTTCGTGTTTATGTTTTTCCGACACTTTTAACGAAAAAACTGGACTTTTTATTTCTTGTTTATTCATTATGAATAATAAAAGATGTGTTAATTAAAAGTTTAAATAATGATACTGAATTCTTTAGTGAATTTAATATCACATCTGTAGGATCAATAATAGTTTCATCATAAGTCTTAGTTCTTACATTAAACGGAATGTCCGTTTTTACTTCTCGTGTTATATTAGCATTTTGTAAAATTTGCTTATGTGGTTTTGATAATAATTCTTTTATTAAAGGAAATATTCTACTATTTTTAAATAAAGGAATTATTTGAATTAGTTCCACACCAGCTCCTCTAACATAACCTAAACGTAACGCAGATTTTACAGCACCTAACGCATCTTCAATTCTATCAAATTCTTCTTTTGCATTTTTTTCTGTAACACCGCCTACATAAATTACAGCACCCGTCTGTTGAAGTCTAGTTATTCTATTTTTAAAATCTTGTTCTTCATAATCTTCAACAGCATTGTCCGCAAGTTTTTGTAATTGAGCAACTCGTTTGTTAATTTTATCAGAATACGGTTTATTATATAATGTAAAATTTTGTTGAGTAATTACAACTTTATTTACTTCATTATCTGTAGTAAACGTTAATATATCTTTAATATTTTCTTTTTGAAAAACACCATATCCAGGAATATTAACTAAACATATTTTTAAACCTTTTTGAATTTTATTATGTACAGCAAATCTTACAAAAGCATCCCCAAACTGAGGAGCCATAATTAATATAGCTTTATCTTGAGCTAAACATTCATCTAAAATTTCATGAAATGGTTGTGCTGAGTTAATTAATTCTTTTTCAATTAATACAATTGCATTTTCTAAAATACAAGTATTATTATCTTGATTTGCAAACAGTGTACTAACCATACCAGATTCAAAACTCAATCCTTCAATTAATTCATAATAAGTAGTATCTGAAGTTCTAGATAATTCTAAAGCAATATCTGCATTAAATCCTGTTTTAATATAAATCTCTTTTATTAAATTTGCTATTTTAGGAGACTTGCATGAAGTTATAGCAATCTTATAAATATCATCAATAGACTCTACTTTCTTAGATTGTTCTTTTAAAATACTTTCCAATTGTTCTAAAAATAATTCTAAATCATCAATAAATTCATTCTTATCCTGAATTAAAGAAACATGATTAGAATTTAATAATGTTTTAATAAACAATGCAGTAGATGTAGTACCATCACCACATTCTTTAACTGTTTTATCAGCTGCATTAATTAATAAAGAAGCCCCTATATTTTTTACAGGATCTTTTAATTTTATACTTTTTGCTACGGATACACCATCTTTAGTAAAGTTTATTGAATTTTCTGGAGATTCCATATCTGGTTTACTTATTATAACATTTTGTCCAGAACCTCCCATCGTAGATATGATTATATCAGCTGCTGTATTTAATCCTTCGATAACATTTTGTAAACTGTCATCAATTATCTGAGTCTTGTGTTGCATATTTAAATTTTAGTAATCTATTCCTAGTATCATCTAAATCAAATACATTTGGATTTACTGATAAAAAGGATAGTGGGTTATGTCTTGTCTTTTTTTCCAATTCTGTTTTTTCTTTGTGTCTCAATTCTTTCATAACAAAAGGAGCTAATATGAATGCTGACACCGCGTCAAAGTTTTTATGTTTTTTAATTTCAAAATTCATCATTTGACGAATTAAAAATATATCAGGTATTGTTTCAATAACTCTTAATGTTTCATTATTGTATGTAATTTCTTGTAATAAATATTCAGAAGCATCTGTTATCATTTGTAATTTATCTTCCTGACTATTTACAGGAATACCAAATTTTATAACTTTTCTTTCATATATATTATTACCACGTTCTCTTAAAGGTTCTAAAGCTAATAAATTTAATTTATTTTTCATTAAAAAATAACCTCTAACAGAATCACCTCGGTTAGATTCATACCATAAACTTCTTGAACAATTACCATAATAAGCTATAATTTTTTCTATATTCTCATAAAAAGAATCTTTCCCATTGGGATGTTTTCCTATATAAGAACACACCATTGTACCACCATTATATTTAGAACCATATTTAGGATTTACAAATCCATAAAAAGCACCTAAAGATTCTCCTTCATCTATATTATCTGCTACATAAGGATCTAATACAAAGAAATACATATCGTCTGGAATCTCTCCATCAATTTCTTCTGGATTTTGATAAATCATTATAGCACCATCTAATTTAGAAACACTTCTATTATAAGGAAATTCGTAAAAAGGTTCAGCTTCTAAATCTAAATCTGACCTAACACCTCTAGGATAATTAGAATCCCAAGTAAATTTAGTAGCTTGTCCTATATTACGATAAGTTGATTTTTTTACTAAGTTTTTTTCTCTATCCATTAATTCCATTATAGGAAAGTAATATCCTTTAGAAGATATCCACATATCTGATGGAATAATAGGATAATTCATTTTCTCATTTCGCAATGATTCAGGATCTGTTGATTTAGCTGCTTCTAATCTACGATTCATATAAAACTGTAAAGCAGCATCTATATCTGTATTTCCATTCTCATCTTTAAATTTAGAGTTGGTTAAATACGCTGGTAAAAAGAAACCTATCTTACCACTATTTTCCCAAAGATCGTCATACTCTAAACAATTATAATCATTTGGATTTGTAAATATTTTTTTAGATTGTTGCACCAAATCAATATTACCAGAAGTGCCTATTGCAACTTGTACACCAAATTGTTTACCATCAGGATCTGTTACAGTACCAACATTTGAAAACCAAGCGTCTACTATATTAGCCATTAAACCTACTTCTTCATAAAGATGTAAAACATAACGACCACCAGCCGCTGCAGCTTCACCTCCTTGTTTTTTATCAGAATAGTTTACGTGAACTAATTTAGTTTTAGTACCTAAACCTTTAATCCAACGATCGTTTATTTTAGCAGAATATTCATATCTAAAAGGATTCTTTTTATTACCAACTGCTATAGAACCTTCCCAATCCCTATAAAAAGGATTAGGTGTATAATCATCATCTCCTTTATCAGCTCTTCCCCAAACACCTAATTCATTATTAGTACCAAACTGTTTTAAACCATCTTCTATTTTTGTACACAATTCAGATGATTTTTCTGTACCACCAGAACCAATACATACTTCAATAGTAGGAGGATTATCAAAATCTTCTTGAGTAAAATATTTTAATCCATCAAAAGTTACATGATGCGCTGCTATACCAGCAAAAGAGAATGATTTACCACCACCTCTTGAACCAAAAACCATAAGATTTTTAGTAGCGTTTGCATATAAAGGAACTCCTTTATTTTCATCATGCAACTTTTTAATATTATCTCTGGGATGTATAAACTTTTTAAGAGTACCTTTTGAACTAATTAAATCAGGATCTGTAGTATCAGATACAGATTTGCAGTTTAATACATCATAATTAGACGTATATTCATCATCGTTTGACCAACCAGAAAAACCCTGAGCTTCTAAATAAGCATAATGTAACATCCAATCAATATCTCTAATAGTTGGTCTGACGTATCGTCTTACTTTTTGTTTACGATCTATGTCTAGAATTGAAAAGAAATTACCATAGAAAAATAAAGTACCTGGCATATATCTCCATCCACCATTATCATATCCCCAAAGTCCTTCAATACTATACTTAGTGTATAAAGACCATAACTTACTAAATCTTTCAGAATCAGGATGTAATTTAGGTACATTAACCAACCATGTTTTTATATTTTCAATTCTAATCAATGTCGCCTTCAAGGGCTCTAAAGTCTGTATCATTATTTATAGTTCTAATCGTTTTCTTTTCTCTAGCTGTTAATTTTCTACCTCCATATAACTGTATTTCAGTTTTCTTACTTTCAGTATATTTCTGAACTATTTTATCAAAATCTTCTTCCATTTTAGGAGTCTTTGCTATAGCATTATCAATAGCAGTCATTGTTTCAAAATTATAATCTGCTTCTTTTAAAAATTTATTTCTTTTCTTAAAAAGATCTTTAGTTGTTTTTAAAAGTCTTTCTATTACAGTTAAACAAATTTCAGGATAAACTGATATACATTCTAAAACAACTTCATCTTCTATTGAAAACTTAGGATGAAAACTTTTGCAAACTTCATATATTTCATCTTCAGATAATCTGTAATAAAGATTTATATCTTCATCAGGTTCTGATAAATAAAATATACACCACATTGTTTTTGAAGAATCAATTTTATTTTTAGATTCGTCTTCTGAATATAATTTTGAAAAAGGATTTACAAATCTTAAATGTGGATTAAGCTCCCAAAAGTTTTCATCTGGTTTTAATTCTTTTTTTATATTTATAAAACTATTCATTTTATTATAATTCAATCATAATGGTTTTACAATTAAAAGTTCATCTTTATTTGTAAATCTAACATCTGAATGTAACCAACCATCTGTAAATCTATAATCTTCTAAAGTGGTTAATCCAAACTGTTTAAAATATTCAAAGTTTTCTTTTACTGCATTAAACATCTGCAACTCATTCATTTTTCCAATGTTACAATCAAAAGCTCTTCCAAACTTATGTTGAGAATATTCACCACCAACGTTAACTCTAGGTGGACGATAACCTCTATATGAAAATCCTTTACCTAAATGCCAGTTGTTAATAACTACAGGTAATTGAAAAAATTCTCTATACGCTGTAGCTAAAGTTATTATTTTAGGATCTAAAAATTGTAAAGATCTTTCTCCAAATTGATTATATATTTGAGGAGGTATAAATTCTCTTAAATCGAAATAGTTATTTAATCTCATGTTATTGCTTGTAATTCTAAAAACTCTTTAGATTCATCATTATAAGTAATTACAATAATTTTATTAGAATTACTTTTAACTTTAAACCAAAAAGTATAATTAGGATGGTTTATATTAGATTTTACACAATCGCATAATGGGTTTACTCTAACAATTTTTTTATCACCATTGTATATAAAAGTATGTTTAAGAGTAGAACCCATTAATGCTGGTTTTTTTATTTTTGTTTCAGAGAATCCCATATCTATTGAGAATCCATTTTAATTCGCTAATGTTTTTTAAATGAAAATTTAAAAATAAATTTGTAGTTTTAAACTGATTTACTTCATTTAATGTTAATGTACGATCTTCTAATTTAAAAATCAATTCATAAAATGATGGAGATTCTCCAAAGAACATTTTATTAAATTTATAAACACCATCTTTATTTTCTTCTAATGTAAAACCTAATTTTAAAATATCTTCTACATCTAAATATTTAATTTTTAAATTTTCAATACCAAGTATTCGATTATGGTATACCTTTGTTATTTCATTTTCAATATACTCAAACCCGTTAAAAAATTCATCTTCAGTAGGTGTATAGTATTTCATCATTATGCTATTTTAGTTGCTATTTCATGAAAAGGAATTAACAAATAACCATAATGTTTATTAGTACAGGATGTGGGAATTTCAATTGTATTTGCGGAAGGATGCATATAAGCATAAGGTACATGTACACTAGCGTTAGCACCAGAACCAGTAACAATTGGTTTAACTGGATTACTTTCTAATTGTACAATATCTCCAACTTTAATCATAGAAAATGTAGGAGGAGTTGCTATTACAATTGCTTTATTTGAATAAGGAAATGGTGATTCTATTTGCATAACCGAACCATAACCACTATTAGTAGGAACAGGTAATAACTGAGTATGAGGTTCTAAAAGTCCATTTTCTGTTTTATGAGGTTCTAATAAAAACACTCTTACTAAAACCTTAGACATTGGTTGTACGGAAGCATATTCTGAATCAATATTAGCTAATGAACTATTATATTCATAAATAGCCGCTAATTCTTCCTGACTTATTTCAGGAATATCATCATCTGTAAAATTAGCAGATGTACTTCTTCTTTTTACTAAATCATTCTTGCGGTGTTCTTGTACCAAATTGTTGATTGAATACTGGCTGTTTCTTTTGTCTTTCATATTTTTTCTTTACTTTTAAAAGATCGTCATAAAATTCTAATTGACTTTCTTCAGATCTAGGTGGGTTTTTAAATTGTTTTAATTTTAATCTTTCTACATACTTATTTACTTTTTTTTCATCAATATAAAAAGATAAAAAGTTATGTAATATAATACCATCTTTGGTTTCTAAAGGGTTGGTTAAGTAATATCTTAACCCATCATATAAACTATCAATTACCATTTTAACTTGTTCAGGTGGTAATTTTCTTTCTTTTGAGATCTTTTCTATTATTTTAGACGTCATATTAATTCTAAATTTTTCTTAGAATTTAAAATAATCTGCATACCGTGTAAATTACTTATATGACTTTTTTCTAATTCCATTAACAACTTTCTATAAGTATCCTTATTTAACATTAACAAAGATACCGCTCGATTATGTCTTTTATAATAGTCAGATTGACATTCTAGTATAGTTTCAATTATTGACATATCTCTAAAGGTATTGTAAATTTAATTCTTTTGTTTGTCGTTTTCTTAATATATTTTTGAAAACCTATTAATGCAGGATTTAATAAATACCCTTCTTCATTCTTAATTAAAAAGCCCTTTTCACACAATTGCTTAAATTTAGCATATAAATTTGTAGCACTTGTTTTTGTTACTTCTTCAATTCTTTTCATATTAATAACATTCTCTTCTAATGGTTCTGTTAATATAGAAGCCATTATACTACAATCTTTATCAGTTAAAACAGGGTTTCTTAAATTAAGAAGTTGAAAATAAATATTCCAAAATTCAAATTCAGATTTTTCATGAAACGTATCTGAATCTACATTTAACCTCTTGTTTAAGATATTTAATTCCATATTGTTTATTTTTTAAATAATATAAACCCAAGTATAATACTAACAAATAGTAGTAAACTTATAAGAACATGTTTAGTGTAATTTTTGTTACTATTATTAGTAGGTTTAAATTCTGATGTGTGTAATTTTTTAGATGCTTTTCTACCCCAAGTTATACTTGGTTTACCACCTTTACCTCTAGCTTTCATTCTTATACTCATACTTTAATAATTGTTTTATAATTTGTGATTGTTTACGTTTTATAAAATGATTTGTTAATCCTTTATAATAACCTGATATATTCTTCACCTCTCCAGTAATATCATAATATTTACCATCGATATTAGTAATCACATGATCCATATTATAATAAGGTATTGCTTGCGGATACATTTGTTTTAAAATCAAATAGAAATTGAAACAACTTCCTTTTGTAAAAATATTAACCATACTAGAATGTGATTCTCTGATCAAACCTATATAATTAAGTATCTTCTGATGTTGTGTCATTTTCATTTATTTCAATAACTGATAAATCAATTAAAGATCTTTCTTTAAGTTTATTTAGAACATCAATTAAATATTCAGAATAGCTTAATAGTATATCATTAGTTACATTAACTATATACATGCTGTGACCATCTTTATAACCATCATAACCCCAGCATCTAGGCCATATATGAATTGATGTATTAAACCCATCTTCATCATTATAATTATCTGTTTGCATTATACAATATTCTTCTCCATTAATTAAAAATACTAATACTTTTCTTTTATAAATAAGATCGTTCAATTTATTAATCGAACTTCTTTTAACGATTATTTTAAATTTTATACCCATTAATTATTGTTTTTATACTCGTTAGGTTAATTTAACACAAAGATACAACACCCCCGATTACTTTAAACATTATCTTTAAATATTATCCCTGATGTAAAAGAAGAATCTTTATTTTTAGATATACCTCTCCCTATCGGATTAACTTGACGTTTACCGTTTGACCAACTGTCGATCTTATCGTGCCGGTCGTTTAGCTTAAATCTTCCATGTAGCCAGTGCATTTTAAAACCCCGATAGAACCTGATGTTTTTCCTTTTCGGTAAATTGGTCATCAGAACCGCGCCTACTGTTATCGGCACCCTCTCGTTCTATCTCAACTACAAGCTTATACATTTAAGCCATTTTCGTAACTGTCGGAGAAACCCTCGGACTATGTTGCTGCTTTTTTCATCAGCGTCCTACCTATCCAACGTCTGACCCAGATCCTAGTTCTCTCATGGTGATGAGTTGCAATCGGGTGATATGAATACCTATGTTATTCATGTTACGGTACAAAGATAAGGAAAAAATAATTATTTTATTTTTTTATTTTAGTGTTTTTTGCAAATTGTGTCATTTTATATTATTTTTCGCAAAATGATTTTTAAAATATTTTTTGTAAGTACCCCACCCGGTCTTTTTTTGAAATAAAAGTACCCCTCCCCCCTTTTATTTATAAAGTTTTTTGAGGAGACAGCTTATTTGA
>Ga0116144_10001589_pt1 | contig 26611 bp, 20 predicted proteins | sample AD_UKC035_MetaG_FD_89746 | JGI IMG/M metagenome (GOLD analysis project Ga0116144, IMG submission 89746) | Active sludge microbial communities of municipal wastewater-treating anaerobic digesters from USA - AD_UKC035_MetaG | ecosystem: Engineered > Bioreactor > Anaerobic > Digestate | place: USA...
AACCTGCGCATACGCCGTGCCACTCCCTGTTGCCCATGTTGCCTTGTAGATATCCGCGCCACCGGCACAGGTCGGGTTGGTCATGCCGCCGGTGCAGCCCGATGGCGTGATAATCAGGTTATAGCTGCCCGCAACGTTACAGCCGACATAATATCCGCCCGGGCCGACCCCGCCCGCGTTACATCCTGTAAAGTTGCTGGCTGTACCATCCAAGGTCGCCAGCGGCGAGTTATTGCCGGTGATCTCGAGCGTCCATGCGTAAGAGCCGTTCCCCGTCGCCTTCGCCCGCACCACAACCTGGCAGTTTGCGCCCGCCGCGATCGTGTTACCGTCACACGTATCCGAGACGATCTCGAAATTCGTTGTATTCGACAGCGCGACCGCCAATACATCCGACACCGATGCCGTACTGTTGGTCACAGTAAACGTCACCGGCACGCTGTAACACGTCGCGTTCCCGCACGTCCCGTACACGTTCATCCCGCTGCTCACGTTCGGCGTTGCCGTCCCGTTGCTGAGCGTCAGACCGACGCCCCCACCGCTGCCCCCAGAAATCGTGGTCCAGTTGCCCGCGCCGTCGCAGATTTCAATCCCGCTTGATCCGGCCCGCGCCATCACGCCCGCCGTCGTCGCGTCACACGTAATCAATGAAGAATCCGGAAGGAGAACACCGCCTTGCAGGCTGGCCGTGCCTGTCGTCTCGATATTCTTCCCGATCACCGCCGTTCCGGGATCGCCCGACTTGATGCTCCACAACCCGCCGGATGCCCCCGTTGCTTCGTCATAGGTATAGGTAAAGATAATATCATCGTCCGTCTCGACTGCTTTCGACACCAGCGGCAAATCGCCCGCGTCCAGCAAATCGCCGTCCGCGTTCACGTCCGCCGTCGCAAAATCACGACACGTCGTGGTAAAAGTCTTGTCAGACCCCGCCGAGACAACCGCCACCACCGGATACGCCCCGCCTGTCGCAGGCCCTTGCAGACGAAGCTCGCCCGCTCCGCCGCATCCCGCATCCTGAAATGTTCCGTTATCCCACGCGCAATAGCCGTATTCCGTACCCCACGGGTCTTTCTTCGTCATCCCGATGCTCATCGGCACCAGGCCGCCATTCGCCGGTTTCGGCGATGCTCCCGCATCCCGCCATTCCAGCGGCTCGACAAATCCGTCGCTGTCGCAATCTCCACTGGTGGGGGTATTGGCTGCGGCCATCACCGCGACCTGCGCACCCAGAGCCATCTGGGTTTCTGCTGTGTTGATCCGTGTGATCTTGACCGACGTCGCCAGCGGCCCTTTCATGAACGTCATCACCCCCGCGCCAAGGATCCCCACCAGCGCAACCGCCCCGAATAACGCGAAAAAGATATTCCCTGATTGGCGTGAGGTGGTATGGCCAGCCACAATGAGATCCCCCAAACAATAAAAATATATGAAAATACCCAATTTACAGGGTAACGCAGATGCCGTTAAATTTAACTTAAATTGCCGCTGCACCCAAGCCATTTATCCTAATAATAAAAGAACGGCAGTTTCCACTTGTCAAAAAGCAAGTGAGTAGTTTATAGATTAGCCCTCTCAAGTGCGGGTGTAGCTTAATGGTAAAGCTCCAGCCTTCCAAGCTGGCTACGAGGGTTCGATTCCCTTCACCCGCTCCAAACTTTTCATTTATTCGCGGAATTTTCCTTGTGAAGGGGAACGAGACCCTCTTCTTTAAAAATACCGCACGCAAAGCGTGCGGAGGGGTGCGATTCCCTTCACCCGCTCCAAATCATCCCATGATTAAGTATAAAACGAAAAACCCGCCGTCTAATGACAAGCGGGCGTTCACGAACTCAGTTAACTGGAAATTAGTCCCGTCCATAACGGTAAAGATCAACAATCTCAGCAACACCGGACAACTCGCCCACTCCGGATTTTTTACCTTTTCCGGCGGCCGGAAAGGACAGAATCTGAGCACTCGGACGGCCAGCCTCTTCTGCGGTCATATCTTTTTCGGCTTCGGTAAACGAACGCTCGAATTTGATGAACCATAAGAAGTTGGCGTTTGAACGATCACGTACATCGGTAAAGACCGGATCAAGCAACATCTGTCCAGCAACGAAGTCCAGATAGTTCTGACCGAATGGAACCTTGCCCAATGCTTTCATCATATCAAGTGCGATCAGACGCGAAGCTTCCGGATTGTCCGAAAAACTGTAACCTTGGTAATCAGCCAACATCTGCTGGATCAGAACGCGATCGGCCTTGCGGCAACGCTCCGACAGGAACCATGATTCAAACGTGGCACGAATAGCCAAACCATTGCCGATTGAACGGAAATCGGCAATCGCTTCACGAGCAAACGCACGACCGAGATCGGACATAGGCGAATTTTCAAGTCTAGCCCAAACGGATTTTTGTCCAGCTAAATGAAGCTCCCACGCCACACGGATCATATGAACCGAGAGATCGGCAACCTGAGCGCGATTAACCACGACAGCATAATCGGGATGCAAAGCCAAAGGATGAAGACCTGCACCATTTTTATGTTGATACATGCGGCGCAGTTCACGGGTCAGAAGAAGAATTTGGTCGGCTTGGTCCAGATCGGCGCGAACCAGAATAGTGTGCGTTCCGCGATCATAAGAAGCGTCGAGCACCTGATTGCTGAGTTTGATCTCAATCCCGTTGATCTGGGCAAAGCTCAGATACTGCGAGGCCAGACGGCTTTCATGCGCAACCGTCAACAAGGTTTGCAGCTGATCTTCCTTCTGGGAAAGAGGCACGGAAATAAAAGCGGCATCCTCACGGAACAAGGAAAGTTTTTCTTCCTCTCCATGGGCAAATTCCTGCGCGATTTTATCGTAGGCCGTGGTCTTCTGACGCAAATCGGCAATGTCGCGTTCTAAAGCCTGCAAGATCGGATCGTCGAACAAAGAATCGTCGTCAATGGCTTCATCGTAATCGGAATAAAATAAGGGCTGATCGCTGATCCATGTGCAACGAACAGGTTGTTCGTTGTTCAGCGTATAGGCAAAACGGCAAACCTCCTGCGGCCAGATTTGCAATTCGGTGTCCTGCGAATCTCCGCTTCCCGTTCTCTTATCCATTTTCGTTAGGCCCCAACCCTTATTGAATTTGAAAAAACAAAGACAGCTTTTCACTGCTTTATGGTTCTATTCTACGGGGCTTTGGTTAACGGAAGGTAACCGTCACATTAAAAAAATTGTTTTGTTTCAATAAGTTAATAGAATCCTAATCACGTTTCCATAAGTAAAAAGGGGTTAAGAACAACCCCTTGATTCTATTGGATTCAGAAAAAAATTACACCGAGCAAGGCGAAGCGGGCTACGCCCGAAGCATGTCCGGCAATTGAGGACCTCCACTTAAAAATCTCCGGTTTTTAAGTGGAATAACTGTGAATCTATGCAGAAGCTGCTTGCGACCCGTTGCCGTCCGCCTCTCCTTTGGCGCCAAAGCGTGCCAGATACATCTGGGCGAAGTCCACCGGACCCAAAAGCAGCGGCTGATACCCCCCGTCCTGAATAAGATCAGCCAGAACTTTACGAGCGAACGGAAAGGCCAGTTTTGGAATTTCGATGAGCAGCAGCGGGTGGTGGTGTTCTTCGGCGACATTGGGCATGGAAGCAGCCACAGAATAGAGAACCTCGGCAATATAGACGGTTTGCTCGCCACGGACTGCGCGAGCCGACAACCGCAAGGAAACTTCGTAAAGAGCCTTGACCTGCGGATCTTCAAGCGGCTTGGCATCCAGAGTGATGTTGACATCCATACGCGGCTGCGTTTGTCCGGTTTTGAGCGAATAAGGAGCACCGGGATTTTCAAAAGACAAATCCTTGACATACTGGGCATGAACCATCACCGGCAGATTACCGGGATTGACGGCATTTGCATCGTCTTGAGGCTGCGCTGGATTTTGGTCGTCACTCATTTTCTAAACCTGACTTCTGGAATTGGATGTGCCTTCTGGTTAGCAAAAACCGCAAAACACCACAAGAGAAGATCTCAAAGGTTTCTGTTTCACTTGTAGAATGCACCAAATCCCCTATATTGAGGAAAGCTTTAGAAAAGAGGATAGCCCCCGTGCCCGTAGATTTGCTGATATATATGGTGATTGCAGCCGTTCTGATCATCTGGCTGCGCAACACACTCGGAACCCGCAACGGCGACGAACGCGACCGTTCTGCCGATTATGAAGCGTTAATACAAAATAAGGGCGTCCAGCAAAATCTGGAAGATATCAAGGACCTGATCGACATCAACGGCAACGTGGTGGACCACGATTTAAAAGACTTTGCCCCCGACCTGTCGCACGACCTGCGCGAACTGATGAAAAGCGACCCGTCTTTCGATCCGAAATCTTTTGTCGAAGGCGCCAAGGAAGCCTTCGTAATGATCGTCGAAGCTTTTGCCAAAGGCGATCTCAGAACGCTGAAGGACCTCCTCTCCCCTGGTGTCTATACAGCCTTCTCCCAAGCCATCGACGACCGCCGCAATAAAGGCGAGTCGGTTGCGACCGAAATTCACGCTGTCAGAACCGCCGAGATTTTGAATATCACCCGCTTCGACCGCATGGTCTTTATCAAGATCAGATTTATTGCCGATGAAACCTGCGTCATCAAAGACCGCGAGGGAACCATCCTCTCCGGCAATCCGGACAAAATCACAACGATGAATGACGTCTGGACCTTCGGTCGCGAAGCCAAATCGAAAGACCCGACCTGGTTCCTCTATGAAACAGCAGACGACGAAGCCGAGGATCACAAAACCCCGGTCCCCGACGCGAAATAACCATCAAAAAATGAAAATATAATCTAGGCTGCGAGAACTTGTCTGTTCTCGGGAGAAAGCACGGCACGCATCCCATCCTCACATTGGGTGGATCGCAACTGATCCAGAAGATCTACATCCCTGAACATACGCGTCAAACGCGATAAGTGACGAAGATGAGTGACCGATTGAGAATCGGGTGAAACTAACACCAGAATAAAATCGACCGGACGATCATCAATGGCCTGAATATCGACCGGATGCTCAAGTCGGGACACCAGAACATAAGGTTCCTCGATACCCTCGCTCAACCAGTCGAACACGGCGATACCGTCACCGATACCGGGCTTATACGCCGCAATTCTCTTGAGATCCGAACGGACCGAAGCGGCAGAGAAGTTGATATCTTGTGAAATTTTCCAAGAGAGATTTTTGAGAATCAACTCAACATTATCTCCCTTCAAACCAAACTGGACTTCCGATACGCGAACATCATCCCCCAATGACATCGTCTTCATCTCCTCTGGTTAAATGGGTCAATTCAAGTCACCTTTGACTAACCCATTTTATAATTCGAATACCAGAAAAAAACGTCGATGTACGAATAAAAAAACAACCTCCGCGGAAGAGGTTGTTTTTCCAAAGTTTGACTTATGATTTTATTCGGCCGCGGCGACCTCGTCTTCCGGCTCAACCCAACCGATATTGCCATCGGCACGACGGTAAATCATGTTGAGATGATTGTTTTTCGGATTGCGGAACAAAATCGCGGTCTGACCCGACAGGTCCATCCGCATCACAGCATCCGACACGCTCATTTTCTGAATGCGCATCGGCTGTTCGGCAACGATCACCGGATCCTCGCCTTGCGGCAGATCATCCCCTTCGGCTTCTTCCGCTTGCCCCGACATTTCCTGAACGGCCAGAACGTAATCACGCGCTTTGGTCATTTCAGTTTCGGGCGTTTGTTCGATCCGCTCATGGTGATCGCGCAGACGACGTTTGTAACGACGCAGTTGCTTTGCAATTTTTTCAGCAGTCACATCAAACGAAACATAAGCATCTGTTTCCGATGCGTGAGCCGTGACCATAATGTCTTTTCCGACACGCAACGAGATATGCGTTTTCACATACGCATGACTTTCGGGAGAAAAAGTCACGACAACATCAATGGCACGATTGAAATACTTCGAATTGATCTCCTCCAGTTTTGCTGTGACATGGGCACGCAGCGCATCCCCGACATCCATTTGTTTTCCATGAATTGCGAGTTCCATAATTTTAACTCCTTAGTGTTATGGGAGGACTCCTATAAATCAGCCGTCTCTTGCTGAAGATCGAACAGGCTGATAAGGAGAACATAGCTTCATTTTAACACAGGCACAGTCCTACAAAAAACACTATCGTGCAAGAGAGAGAAAAAAATATTTATGACGACCGAAAAATCGGGGTTTTTGACTCCGGTATAGGTGGCCTTACGGTTCTCAAGGCCTTGAAAAGAAAGCTTCCTGACGAATCCTACATTTATATTGGCGATACGGCCCGTCTTCCCTATGGGACAAAAAGCCGCGAGACCGTCATCAAATACAGTGAATCTCTAACACGGGCCGTTTTGAAACAGAACATCAAGGCCGTGGTTGTGGCCTGCAACACCGCCTCGACCCATGCCTTAGAAAAAGTTAAAGAAATAGCCTCCCCCCTCCCGGTCATCGGCATGATCGAACCCGCAGCCAAAGCTGCCTGCAAAGCGACCGCAAAAGGTCATATCGCCGTCATCGCGACCACCGGAACGATCCATTCCGGAGCCTACACCAGTGCCATTCAAGGGTATGCCCCGGAAACTAAAGTCAGCAACGCCGCCTGTCAGATGCTGGTGGCGCTGGCCGAAGAAGGCTGGAATGAACAGGACGATCCTGTGGCCCGTAGCATCATCCACCGCTATCTGGATCCGTTATTCGATCAAACCAATGCGCCGGATACATTGATTCTGGGCTGCACCCATTTTCCGCTCTTTACAAACATTATTTCGGAGATTCTGGGGCCTGATGTCACGCTGATCAACTCTGGTGAGGAAGCCGCCCAAACTGTGACCTCACAAATATCGCCCTCCTCGGTCACAGATTGTCATACGCAATTCTTTGCGACAGACGACCCCGTACGCTTCGCAAGAAATGCTCTCCGTTTCTACGACCACCATATCGGACAAGATGATATCGAACTGATGGATATATATTTATATACATAATGAAGTAAATTCGAACTTTTTTGACTTTCCATGAGGAAAATTAGGGGTGTATAATAAGAGAATCATTGGTGATCGGTGCGGTTCGCACCATTCCTGATCGCCTTCCCAAAAACGATCAACTGACCTGAACTGAAATCGGAAAAAATTATGATGGCGAAATCTGGTCTATATTTGACTGCCTTTGCACTTCTTTCCCTGTGCGCTTTAAAACCGGCATTGGCCGCGGAAGAACCGACCTTGATCGGAACCTACGGCGTCTGGAAAGCCTACAGCCACAAGGATGGTGGGAATCCGCTGTGTTTCATGTCCGCCACCCCTCAAAAAGCCGAAGGCAAATACAGCAAACGCGGCAAAATCTACGCCATGATTGCCCACCGCCCGAATGAAAAATCCCGTGATGTTTTTAGCTACATCGCCGGATACACCTATAAGGACAGTGCAGATGTTACCGTTACAATCGGCAAGGATAAATTCATTCTCTTCGGTCAGGGCGAAAGCGCATGGACCCCCAGCGAAGATCAGGACAAGCGTCTGGCCTCGGCCATTCAAAAAGGCTCGACTATGGTGGTCGAGGGAATGTCCGCCCGCGGAACCAAGACCAAAGATACTTTTTCACTGAAAGGTTCAGGTGACGCCTACGCCGCGATTTCCAAGGCTTGCGGACCGTAATTGAAGTTTCATTTTAATATTATGAAATACGGAGGGATTGACTCGAAAAGCGAACTCGGATAGCACTTACGCCGATCCTCTCGTCGTTTATTGACGGAGGGTGTGGGTAAGAAAAACTACCCTGTTGGAATGGAACCGGACTTGTGCTAGATATTTCCAAATCAGGCGCCAGCCTCCACCGCAACGGGGATAACAAGAAAGTACCAACTTAGGTCACTATTCAGGTCAAGGACGATCAAATATTCGAAGACGGATACGAAAAGATCTCATTTTTATCTCATGACATCATCATCACAAATTTCAGCACTCAGCACATCGAATTTTCCGGGCATGCTTTTCTCGGCTGGCTCCGCTGCCAAGGCAACGGCTCAAGTCGCTCTGGAGCGGGCAATTGACCTTCTCCACCTGAAAAAGCGCCATGTCCTGACCAAAGACAACCGCCTGCGCTTGCGCTACCTTGTGAGCGGCGCGGCAGGGCTGGCATTGGTCGTAGGCCTTCATGCCGGCGGTCAGATTGATCCGCAAACCGGCATCGGTTCCGAAACCCAACTCATTGTGTCTCTGGACCAACAAGACGGAAACGAAACGGCCAGCCAGATCCTCTCGATGATCGTTCCCCAGAACGCGATTGGTGAAACCGGCGGACTATTTTCGCTTGATCATTTCCGCGATGACCATGGCCAGATCAGACGCGACCGTGAAGTCATCAAATCTATGGAAATGATGGCGGAGGATGAAAGTTCTTCCCCCGCAGCCGAAGAAAAAACTATTGAAATCGGCCAAGGCGACACGCTTAGCGAAATCCTGACCAAAGCCGGTCTCGGCAACACGGAAAGCCAATTGGTCACGAGCGAAGTCGGACGGCATTTCAATCTGCGCGGTCTTCGTCCCGGACAAAAATTCAAGGTCACGCTGGAACCGGCAGAAACCGATTCCGGATACCAGCTCAGCGCGCTTTCCTTTACTCCCGATCCGCTCCGCACCATCGAAGTGCAACGTGACGACAACGGAAACCTCACATCCCGCATCGACGAAAAACAGATTGAAAGAAGACAGGAATCCCGTTTGGTTTCGATCGACGGATCGGTCTACGGCTCTGCCGACAAAGCCAATCTTCCGGACCGCATCACTGCCAACACCATTCGCCTCTTTTCCTATGCCGTCGACTTCCAGCGTGATATCCACCAGGGTGATAAAATGGAAGTCATGTACGACACGTACAAAACCGAAGACGGTTATCTGGCCAAAACCGGCGACATCATTTTTGCCCGCATGACCTTGGGCGACAAACAATATGCATTCTATCGCTATGAAACGCTCGACGGTCAGGTTGACTACTTTACCGAAGACGGAAAAAGCATCCGTAAATCTGCCGGTCTGATGAGAACACCTGTTGCATACGGTCGTGTATCTTCAGGATATGGCATGCGCCGCCATCCGGTTCTGGGCTATTCGAAAATGCACAAAGGCATGGATTTCGCAGCCCCCACCGGAACGAAAATTTTTGCTGCCGGAGATGGAGTGATCGAACGTGCGGGCCGTTATAGCTCGTACGGGAACTATATCCGCATTCGCCACAACTCCAAACTTTCTACGGCCTACGCTCACTTGAGCAAATATGCAAAGGGCATCCACCCGGGCACCCGCGTTAAACAAGGCCAATTGATCGGCTACGTCGGAACGACAGGCCGCTCGACTGGCCCGCACTTGCACTACGAAGTAATGGTCAACGGTGTTCAGGTCAACCCGAAATCCGTCAAGGTTACGGTTGACAATTCTCTGAAAGGGAAAGAGTTGAAACGCTTCAAGGAACAAATCCGCAAGCTTGACACCCAATATGTCGAAAATCTGAATCAGGATAAAATCAAACTGGCATCAAATAGATAATCCATTCAGGGGGATCTCCCTCCCCCTGAAAAACCCCGACAGCCAGTACTGCCACAAAAATCAGCAAAGAAAGTCCGAGACTCCACCACGTAATGTTTCCGCTGCGCGGGAGCTTGCGTAAGACGTTGTCATCAATCACGCCCGAAAAGGCTTGCCTCTGAATAAAAGAAGCAAAAATTTGACTGGAAAGAATCCCACCAGCCATACCAGCCAGAAGCAACAGAACATCCGCCCCGATATCGGCAGGCGCGGAAATACGATCCCTCAGCGCCGAACGCCCACCCCCCCAGAAATACCCATAGGACAAACCGGCATAAACAACCATCGCCGCCGCAAGCCCCAGATACCGCGCCTTGCGCGTCACCTGACGGACAGCGCGGTCCGCATGGATGATAATTTGTTTCAGCCGCCCTTCATCAAGACCGGCCGAATAGCGATTCAATGTGGACTCAAAAACTTTCCTGAGATTTCCACTGGCCAGAATCTGCGACAAGACCTCCTGCCAAACGGCAAACCCCGCAGCCTTGCGCAACAAAGAAATGGTTGATCCCTGTCCGGTGGACGCCACCTCGATGGCCTGCATACCGACTTTCGTCATATCCTCCAGAAAAGCGGGAGCCTCGATCAACCGTGCCTGCCAGCCCAAAAGAATGGCCGAAAGCTCCCTCTCGCCCAGTTGAAACTGGACAGGCCCGTATGGACAGGTCACGCCGTAATTAATAACCACCAGATCATCAGCTTCGTGGGAAGTCTCGCGAACCTTGTCCTCCGATAATTTTTCTGCCTTGAGATCGGCGGGATGATGTCCGAGGGTACTGCCATGCGACACCAGATGCACTTCAATATCTCCCTTGGAAACCAGATAGGCACCACGATCCTCGATCAAAGCAGCAAGACGCTCAGGAATTTTATGCCGCTCGAAACTGAACCGCACCTGCCCCTCGATATCGACATGCGCCAGATGCGACATCCACCCCGTTCCCGAACATTTCTCGCAGGGCTGGGTTCCCGATGCTCCACAGGCTGGACATTTCATCAACCCCTTGGCATGGCATAAGGGACACGGAACTTTTCCATCGGCACGACAATAATCGCAAGGTTTGGATCCCTGCGGTGTTTGCATATGGCCGGACCCGCCGCATTTTGGACATATGGCCTGCCTCGTTCCACGACATCTTGTGCAGGTTACACCTCCGCGCCCCTGACATCGGGAGCACGGAATATGCCCGCTATGTGCGCAAGTCTGACACTGCTCGTGGCGAACCAGATCAAGTGCCAGATCACGAAATACGACATTCTGGGATTCAATACAAAACCCCTTGTCCGAGCGGGAAAAAACAAAATCAATGATTTTCTGGCGCCTGTCCGGTTTTGTCCGCGCCTCGACCGCAGCGGTATGAATTCTTTTCTGAAAGTCTTCCTCGGAAACAACCAGTTCCGCCACTGTATTCTTTCCGGGTTCCAGCCTGATCCCGTATTTTGGAACCAGCTTGATCTCGACCTTTGCCCCAAACTGATATTGCAACACCCCCGAATGATCCTTTAAGGAAACCTGCTCTGGATCCAAACTGTTCCCACGCACCAACCCCCGAACCCGCTTCAACGCTTTTTCCAGTAAACGGGGATCAATGGCAACAGCACTTTGATTGTCTTGGGGTTTCTCGTCGCTCATAAGGACAGTAAATCATTTTGAAGCCTAAAATCATAGTGGACAATTGCCGAGAGAACCGCTTTTATAGGGGCCTACCCACAATAGAGCAGGATTAAGACGATGAGATTTCAAATCAATGTCGATTGCACGCCGGAAGAAGCGCGCCAGTTTTTCGGACTTCCCGATTTGTTGCCGATGCAACAGGATTTGATGGAAATGGTGAGCCGTCGCCTTTCGGAAAACATCCAGACAATGGAACCGGAAAAACTGGTACAGACATGGTTGCCCGCGATGTTTCAGGGATGGTCCGATATGCAGACCCATTTCTGGAACCAGATGGGCCAAATGGGAGGAATGAATTTCAACACCTCTCCCTCCTCTTCGAAAAACGAAGACTCGGATAAACCGAAAAAGAAAAAATAACCCGTCGCTCTCTCGCTCATAATGACAGCAAGTTTTATATCCCCTCTCCCCTGGAGGGAGAGGGTTAGAGTGAGGGGGTACTTTTCGGATCATCGTTGGTTCAGATCATCTGAATTCCCTTGACATATTATGAATATATTCCTATAATGGGTCGATGCGGATTTGGACCGAAGAGCAGAAACAAAAACAGCGTGAAGCCATCCGCGTATGGTCTCCTTGGAAACACTCGACAGGCCCGCGCACTGCTCAAGGCAAAACCCGTTCCGCACTTAATGCCACAAAACACGGCTTTCGCTCCCGCGCTGGAATTGAATTCTTCACTCTCCTCACGCGCCACAGTGCATTCCTCCGCGCGGTCGAGACACGCATTCGCATGGAGCGGCTTGCCAAAAATAAAAACACACCAAACGAACTATTAAGGCACCCCCCTCAAAAACCTGCTTTCTTCTGTTCAGATCATGGTGTACGACATCCTGAAGACGACAAACCATCGGCAAATTCGTGTTGATTAGTGTGCATTCATGGTTAAAGAAAAAAAATGACAACAATCTACGCCCTTTCAACTCCTCCGGGACGCGGAGGCATCGCCGTGGTGCGGGCATCCGGCCCCGAAGCTTGGGACGGTTTGAAAGCGTTGAGCAAAGATAATAAAGACCTTCCTTCTCCACGGCACGCAGCCTACTGGACCTTGATTGACCGCGAGCACAACGATCTTCCGCTCGATCATGCGATGGTCATCCTGTTCGAAGCCCCGAATAGCTTCACTGGCGAACGCATTGTCGAATATCATCTCCACGGCGGACCATCTGTAGTCGAAGGGGTTATGAGCTCTTTGTCAAGACAACCGGAACACCGCTTGGCCGAACCGGGCGAATTTACGCGCCGCGCTTTCGAAAACGGTAAACTCGATTTAACCTCCGCTGAGGCTGTTGCTGATCTGATCCACGCCGAAACCGAACAACAAAGACGTCAGGCCATTCTGCAAATGGACGGAAGCCTCGCCAAAATCTATGACGGCTGGAAAGACCGTCTGGCACAACTTCTGGCCCTAATGGAAGCCGACCTCGATTTCTCCGATCAGGATTTGCCCGACGACCTGCTGCTTAAAGTCAAACCGGACATCTCGGACGTCATCACAGAAATCGCAAGTCACCTGAACGATAACCGCCGCGGCGAGATGCTCAGGAACGGTGTAAAACTCGTGATTCTCGGCGCACCGAATGCCGGAAAATCTTCGCTCATCAATGCGCTCGCACAACGTGACGTCGCCATTGTCTCCCACATCGAGGGCACCACCCGCGACGTGATCGACATCCACCTCAACCTTGGCGGCTATCCGGTGATTATCTCCGACACCGCCGGATTGCGCCCCGATCAATTAGGGGAAAGCGATCACGACACGATTGAATCCGAAGGCATCCGCCGCGCCATAAAACGCGCCGAAGAAGCCGATATCAAAATCCTGATGTTTGACGGCACCAAAGCCCCCGATCCCCACACTCTGAATCTCGTGGACGATTCAGCCCTTCTGGTCCGCAACAAATCCGATTTAACCGGACAACACAGCGATCAAGCAATGATCGACGTCTCGGTCAAAACCGGAGAAGGGTTGGACCAGCTTATTCGAAGACTCACCGATCTTGTAAAGGCAAAAATCGGAACACAGGAAACCCCGTCCCTCACTCGCATGCGCCACCGCACATCTTTGGAAAAAACATTGACCGCGCTGGAACGCATGATGGCCGCTCCGCTTCCCGAACTGGCCGCCGAAGATCTGCGTCTGGCCATCCGTTATCTGGGCAGCATCACAGGACACGTCGATGTCGAGGATCTCCTCGACATGATCTTCCGTGATTTTTGTATAGGAAAATAAAAGTTCTAGAATTTCGCTTTAAGATAGTCGATCAGAACAGCTACGTCTCCGCCGCCGCGCTGAATGACGGACGAGAAGTCAGAACGCTGGGTCACGCTCATACTCACACCGGCAACATAAACATCAACAATCTTGTATGCCGATCCATTTTTGCGCACACGCCAATCGACCAGAATATTCTCGCCTCCATCGGCAGGAACAATTTGGGAAGCAACCATAGCATCCTTGCTTCCAACCGGACGCGCGGACTTAACCTCGAATTTCTGCCCCTTATATTCGCCGAAACGGTCGGCATAAACCTGAACCACCATTTTCTTGAACAGAGTGACATATTCTTTCTGCTGGGCAAGAGTCGCTGCATTCCAATATTTGCCCAATGCAAAGCGGGCAATCGTCTCAAGATCAAAACTGGAATCAAGAAGCTTTCTGAATTCTTTTTTCTTCTGCTCCTGAGTGCTTTCAGGATTGGACAGGAAGGTCAAACCACGTTCGGCAGTTGATTTCACAAAATCGAGTGCCGCTTTACTGTCATCTTCCGAAACGGAGATCTGTTCAAGGGATAAGGGAGAGATACCCTCTTCGGAAACCGGAACGGCAGCATGAGCCTTCACCCCGAACGCCCCAACCATCAAAGCACAAACGGCAACCAGACTGAAATTTTTGTTCAACGCGTAATTCATGTGACCTACCTCAAACTTCTGACCGAAATCCGATCATTACTGGACATACAACTAGTACAAAACCCCTGCCCTGAAAAGGGAGTTTACACCCACCTTTACTCAACGAAGAAGGGGGCCTATTGGCCCCCGCCTTACCGGCCCGAATTCTACATTTCGGGCAAAGCTTTGTCGTCAGCCTCGTCCTTAACCTGAGCATCGCGATGCTGGATGTAGGAGCTGCGCAAAGCGGCATAGTAATCAATCGAATTCTTTTTGATATCAGACAAAACATCCAGCAAATCTTCGCGTTTGTCGATCGAAGCCACAGCCACACGGCCATAATACCAGCCATTGCGGTCGGTGTTATCCAGCCACAGACGAAGAGGGTCGGAATAAGTATCAACCACAAGACCGGCGGTATCGCGAACCGAGCTTGGGCCGAGCAACGGCAGAACCAGATAAGGACCATGACCGGCACCCCAGACACCAAGCGTCTGACCGAAATCTTCCTCGCGGTATTTGACGCCTTCCATTCCGGCAACATCAACCAGACCACCAAGACCAAAGAGCGTATTGGCAAAGAAACGGGTCAAAGTATCGCCAGCAGCGGTAATATCGCCCTGCAACACGTCATTGGCAACGATTTGCGGGGTTTTGAGGTTATGAAGAACGTTGCGGACGCCGGTACGCGCAGGCTGCGGAACGGCGGCGCGGTATCCTTTGGCTACAGGCTCCAGAACAGCCGTATCAACAACGTCATTAAATTTGAAAACAGCACGGTTAACCGGCTCGATCGGATCGTAAGCCTCTCCATATTCGTTGCTGGCACATGCTGTCAAAAGACCGGCCGAGAACACCAAGGCCAAACCCAATCTTGTATTTTTCATCAAACCTGAAATCATTCCCGACCTCACAAAAAAATCTGAATTTCCTAAAAAAACTATAGACCGCAAAGAGTTAGAAACATCTTAACAAACGCCCATCCCTCAAGCACAAAATCTCATAATCAGCTATGCGGAAATAAGGGGGCCGCGTCAAGGGGACGCGGACCATTGGAAACAACAGGCCAAACAGGATGTTGCAAAAATGCCTCAAAAAACGGGAAAAATCTTAGCCGCTGTTAACAAAGAAAGAGAAACGCGGCAAGAACGAGAGTTTTCGAGAACCGGACCACAACGTACTTAAGGGTACGTGAAGAGCGAAAGCGGAGGAAACCGAAGGTCGCAGCCTGTTTATCAGGATATATTAACAGTGGCTAGCCGTCTTCCAAGGTTAACAATACGGAAACACCAACCAGCGTGGAAAGTAAAGCCGGACTCCACGCCGCCAGAAAGATAGGCAGTTGGTGGGAACTTCCCAAGGCCTGCAAAAAGTTGGACAAAAAGAAAACAACAAATCCGGCCACAACCCCGATCAGGACAAATGTAACCCCGCCCCCCTGCCGTGACGGCCGCATTGCAACACACGCTGCCAGAAAAACCATAGACCCGAAAAGGAACGGCAAAGCCAGCAATTGCTGGAAATGAATCCTGAGGCGCGTTGAATCAAAGCCGGTATTCTCAAGAGTGTCAATATAAGATGGCAACACCCAGAAGCCCATCGTTTGCGGGGCGGAGAAACTCTCCTCGATATCCTGAGTCGTCAGATCGGTTGGAATTTTGGCCTGCGAGGATTTTTTGAGAGGATGACCGGGAATATTGAGCACAGCATCCTTGAGCAACCAGTTTCCGGACTTGAGCTGCGCCGACGATGCATCCAGACGCTCTGAAAATACATCTTTCTGGTCGAAAAACAGAACCATCACATCGTGAAGCCGCCATTCGGGCAACTCGATACTGCCGGCATGAAGGATAGCATGCCCTTCGGAAGTGGTCTGTTTAAGCCACATCCCTTCGTCAAACAGGGCCACGACACTATCGGCTTCCCTTTTCAAGTGGGTCTTTTCCAGATGGTCGTACCGGCCATAGAAAACGGCACTGACCGGATCCAGAATGCTGAAGATGAAAACACCCACAATCATGGAAACAGCAACTACGGGAGAGAGAAACTGCCACACCGACACACCAGAAGACCGCAACACCACCAATTCCTGTCGCCGCGCCAACTGCCAGAAGGTAAACAGCGCTGAAAATAAAACAACAAAAGGCGCAATCACCATAGCCATTTCCGGCGTCTTGAGCGCAGCCATTTCAAACACCAGAGAAAACCCGACATCATCAACCTTTGCCGCACGCCGCAGCAATTCGATCATGTCGAAAAGCGAAACCACGCCAATCAACAACACCCACAACGCCACAAAATTGAGCGCGTAAATCCGCGCCAAATACCGAAATAAAGTGGAACCGGGAAAAGGAATCATGCGCTGACCTCCTGCTTGTTGGAAACCTGCGGCAAAAGCCCAAGCAAAACGCGGTCCTTGATCAACAAAAACAATCCTCCGAGAATCGGCAACAAGACAACCAGAAACATCATTCCGTAACCAACCGGCGATCCTTTCGCAAAGTTGTAAGACACCAGATACAAAATCTCGGCCAAAACGATAGCCACCACAGCCCCAGCAATGCGCTTACCCTGCCCCCTCCGGTCATGACGCCCCGTGAGCAAAGCAACCAGAGCCATCATCACCAGCGACAAGGTAAAAATGGGGGTAAGAATTCGTTTATAAATCTCGAGCCTCAACGCACGCCGCTCGGACTTCGTTTTCTCCATTTCCAATGAAGAAAAAAGATTTCCGAAAACGCGCTCGTCCGGTTCGGTCCAACGCAACGAAACTGCCTTTTTCTCTTCCGGCATATCAATCGTATAGCGGTCAAAATCAAGCCGTTTCAGAACGCCGCTTTCCGGATCATATTGCTGGCGTGACCCGTCATAAACCAGCACCTGATGCCCCGTATCGGTCGACACCAGAACCCCGCGCGCGGCAATAACGGTTGAAGGCGGCTTACCCTCTTCTCGTGAATCGTGAATGACCAACCCCAGAAGATTTCCCTCTTGATCGCGATCGCGGATATAAACCATCAGACCCTTGCCGGCCTCGGTAAAAACCCCGTCGCGAAAAACCAGAGTGGATAATTGCGCCTTGATATCTTTACGCATAGTAATGCTTGACGATTTCGTGACCGGAGCAACCCACCCCATCACCATAAACAGAAAAATACCCATCATCACTGCCAACACAATGGCAGGACGCGCTAGCCTCAACGGAGAAAAACCCAAAGCCTTGAGGACCACCAGCTCGCTGTCCATAACCAGACGGTGATAAATAAAAACCACCGCCGCAACAGTCCCGATCGGCAGAATAACCTCGAGAAAGCTGGGCAGGGCCAAGGCCGTAATCGTCCAAAACGCCATACCCGAAGCTCCGGCATCAACCACCAGTTCCAGATAGCGCAAAGACTGGGTCAAAAAGACCAAAGCAGCCAGAATCACCACCACAAAAAGGGTGGAGATCAAAATCTGGCGAAAAACATATCTGTCAACAATCTGCATTTGCGCTTGCCTCGGGAATGGACTAGGTTAAGTTTCTATCAGAAACCATATGTTGCGACAACCAAGCGAGCGGAAAATGATGACCTTTGCCCCAAAATCCAGCCCTGAGATTTCCTTTGTCAAATCAGCTCCCGTCAGCGATACGGCCATTATCGCTGTTTTTGACGATAAAAAACTCCCGAAAGAGACGAAAAAACAAGATTCCGCGAATGGTGGTATGATCCAGCACCAACTGGACGCCCATACCAAGTTCAAAGGGGAAAACGGCAAAATCCTGACCATTACCCTGCCCCCAGAGGCCCCTTACACCCGCATGATCATTGTCGGACTAGGTCCAAAATCGAAAATGACGACGGAATCCCTCGAAACCGCAGGCGGAAATCTGGCCTCAATCTTGTCCGCAGCGGGTAGCGTGAATGCCGTATTCCTTGGCGCGGACGAATTACGCACAAAAACCCATAACCCTCTTCTCTCTGTACTGACGGGGCTGTTGCTGGGGTCGTACAACTTCAACGATTTCAAAACCGTCGAGAAAAACAAAAAAACGAGTTCCCTGAAACGACTGGCCGTCATCACCACTGCAGCCAAAACATGGGAAAAAGAATTTGAGCCTCAGGCGTCATTGGTCGAATCAATCTTCCTGACCCGCGATCTGGTCAACGCCCCGCCCAACAAACTCTATCCAGACAGCTTTGCGGAACTTATCAAGAAAACCCTGACCCCGCTGGGCGTCAAGGTCCATGTCTATGACGACAAAGCTCTGGAGAAAATGGGTGCAGGTTGCATGATGGCCGTGGGCCAAGCCTCAGAGAATCTGCCGCGTTTAGCCATTATGTCATGGGAAGGTGCAGGATCCGCCAAGCAAAAGGCCCAGAAACCTCTGGCCTTTGTCGGTAAAGGTATCACCTTTGATTCCGGCGGATTGAACGTCAAACCGTTCGAAGGCATGATGGACATGAAAATGGATATGGGCGGAGCCGCAACGGTTGTTGGCCTGATGCGCACCCTTGCCGCCCGTAAATGTAAAGTTCCTGTGGTGGCCGCCGTCGCACTGGCTGAAAACGCCATCTCCGACGAAGCCACCCGCCCGAGTGACATCGTAACCTCGCTCAGCGGTAAAACGGTTGAAATCCTCAACACCGACGCCGAAGGCCGTTTGGTTCTGTGTGACGCCCTGACTTATATTCAGAAAAAACATGACCCGAGCCTGATCGTCGACCTCGCAACGCTGACTGGCGCCATTATGATCGCACTAGGTCTTAATCACGCAGGCGTGTTTGCCAACGACGAAAAACTCTGGAAGGGGCTGGAAAAAGCCGCACACGCAACTGGTGAAAAAGTATGGCGCATGCCACTTGACGACGCCTTCCGCCGCGAAATGGATTCAGAATTCGCCGACATCAAGAATATCGGTGGCGGACGTTACGGCGGGTCCTGCACGGCCGCCGCGTTCCTCGGCGAATTTATCGACGAAGGCCGTATCTGGGCGCATATCGACATTGCGGGCGTCGCCATGAGCAAAACCAAATCGACCTGCCCCGTTCCATTTGCTAGCGGATACGGTGTCAAACTCCTCAACAAACTGGTCGAGGACTATTACGAGTAATTCCCTATGCCTGCACCACCGCATGGCCTCTACACCATTCCCTTCAGCCAGAATTTTTTGAAAAAACTGGCTGAGGGACTGCTTGAATTCACCAGCCACGATCAAAAAACGCTACCCACACTGCGTGTCCTGCTGCCCACGCGCCGCGCAGCACGCGGACTGCGTGACGCCTTCTTTGAACTCGGCAACGGCAAACCGATCTTGCTGCCACGCCTCCAGCCAATCGGTGATGTGGATGCCGACGAACTCGATTTAACACTCACCGGCCTCGGCCTCGATATATCTGACATCCCGCCCGCGATTGACAAACTCCAGCGCCAATTCCTTCTTGACGACCTGATCCGCAAAAAAGAAAAAAACATTCCCTACGAACAAAGCCTCTCTCTGGCGAATGATCTCTCAATGCTGATTGATCAGGTCCACACCGAAGGCCTGGATTTCTCAAACCTGCCTGATCTTGTCCCTAAAGAGGACTGGGCCAAACACTGGCAGGATACACTGCATTTTCTTGAAATCGTCACTGCCCACTGGCCAGCAATTCTTGAATCCCGAGGGCAGGTCGATCCTGCCCGTCGCCGTGCCCTATTGATGGAATCGCTGACCAGTTTATGGGAATCACACCCCCCCGAAACACCAATCATCGCCGCAGGATCCACGGGTTCTATCCCAACCACCGCGCGCCTTTTGAAAACGATTTCCGAACTCCCGCAAGGCGCAGTGCTTCTTCCCGATCTCGATCTGGACATGGACGAAGACAGTTGGGATTCGCTTGACGAAACCCATCCGCAAAAGACCATGAAAAACCTGTTGAGTTTCATGAAAAAGAAACGCGAAGACGTTAAACTCTGGCCCGTGTGTGATAGAAAAAAACAAAACCCTCCACGCACCAGATTGGCCCGCGCAGCGATGCTTCCTGCCGCCACCTTCGGAGCCGAAAAACTCGGGGCGGACGAAATCGCTGACTTCAATTCCGGTGTGAAAATCTGCGAAGCTGCAAACGCCCGCGAGCAGGCGGCAGTAATCGCAACCGCGCTTCGCATCATGCTCGAAGACAAAACCAAGACCGCCTGTTTTGTTACACCCGACCGCGCCTTGGCCCGCCGCGTGACCACCGCCCTGAAGCGTTGGAGGATTGAAGCAGACGACAGCGCCGGACAATCCCTCTCCCTCACTCCATCCGGCATTTTGATTCTAACGGTCCTGAAACTGATCGAGGATGATTTTGCACCCATCCCTTTGCTCGAAACATTAAAACACCCACTCTCCAAATTCCGCGATGCCGACCTGACGGAATTCGAAACAAAAATTCTCCGCGGCCCCCGTCCTGCGGCAGGCCTCGAAGGGTTAAAAAAACGCCTAATATCTCTTGAAATTCCAATCGGACCGGATGTTGAGAAATTGTTTGGTGAAATTGAAACAGAACTCTCACCACTTGCTATTCTAAAAACCTGCATCAAGCCTCCCGCTATTTTTCTGAAAAGCCTGACCTCCTTTCTCGAAAAATTCGCGGGCGGTGCGGATCAATTCTGGAACAACCCCGAAAGCGATTCCCTCTCGACCTTCTTCTCGCGCGTTATGGTTGAATTCAGCCACTTGCCGCCAATGGATTTCATCTCATGGGCGGGAATTATGCGCGAACTCCTCACACAGGAAACATTCCGCGAAGTCCAGTCCCGCCACCCACGCATTGTTATTCTGGGACAACTTGAATCACGCCTGATCCATCACGATGTTATGATTCTGGGTGGCCTAAATGAAGGCATGTGGCCATCAGAGCCAGCGTATGACCCGTGGATGTCGCGCCCGATGCGTGAAAAATTCGGTCTTCCCCCAGCGGCGCGCAGCATCGGTCTCTCGGCCCATGATTTCGTATCGGCTTTTTCCGCACCTGAAGTCATCATCACCCGTGCCATCAAGGAAGAAGGAGCTGAAACCGTTCCCTCTCGCTGGCTGCAACGACTCACGACGCTTTTGACCGCTGCTGGAGAGACGCCAGACTGGACAAAGACTGATTTGCTGGACTGGACCCGCGCACTGGATGAACCGCAAAATGCGTTCAAAGAACCCGCCCCTCCCGAACCGCGCCCGCCGCGTGAAACAAGGCCGCAGGAACTCTCCGCCACATGGATCGAAAAATGGATGAACAATCCCTACCATGTCTATGCCAATAAAATTCTGCGGCTAAAACGCATCGACTCACTAGATGATGAATCTATTTTTACCGACCGCGGAACACTGATCCATGACATCATGGAAGAATTCGTGAAACGAACAGAGATGGGTTTACCCGACAACGCTCGCGACCTGTTTATGGAGATTGCCCACAAAAAGCTCTCCGATCTCGAATCGCTCTCCCCCCAATGGCATTATTGGTGGCCACGCGTGGAAAGAATGGCCGATTGGGTTGTAACCACTGAACGCAAATGGCGGAATGAATCCATCCCGTGGCGGCAGGAAATTAAAGGCGCCTATAAAATATTTGAAAGCAAGGATGGCAAACGTAGCTTCACTATCACCGCCAAAGCCGACCGCATCGACCGCTTGAAGACCGGCGGCGCGGCCATTATCGACTATAAAACCGGATCACCCCCACCACTGTGGAAAATCCGCAAAGGACTAGCCCCTCAACTTCCCGTCGAAGCCTTGATACTGGAAGAAAGTGGGTTTGATAACAGGCGCATGGACACGGCCGCCTTATGCTATTGGAAAATTTCGACATCCAGCGAAGAAATTCGCCTGCATGACAAGAAATCCATCCCCTTTGCCGATCTGGTCCCGCAAACCCGCGAAGGCCTTTTGAATCTCATCACCCAATTCGAGGACTCGACCACCCCCTACATATCCTTCCCACCAACCGGCACGCATATCTACGAAGATGAACGCGCCTATGCCCATCTGGCCCGCGTCGCCGAATGGTCGTCTCTGGGTGGTGAAGACGACGCCGAAACAGGAGACGCAGCATGAGCATAGAACCGCTTCGCCTCTCTACAGAAACCCAAACCCCCGACCCGAACGAGCGGCAAAAACGCGCCGCGATCCCCCAACATGACGTCTGGGTGGCAGCTTCCGCCGGATCGGGAAAGACCAAGGTCCTAACCGACCGCGTTTTGCGCCTTCTTCTTCCTGATCCAGAAGGCAAGTGGGAAGGGAGCGCCCCGCATAAAATCCTCTGCATCACCTTCACCAAGGCCGCCGCAGCCCTTATGGCCATCCGTATCCAGAAACGTCTGGGCCAGTGGGCCGTGATGGACGAAGAGGAACTGATAAAAGACCTCGAATCCCTGATCGACAAAACACCTTCACCTGGTATGATAACCGCCGCGCAGCAACTTTTCACCAAAGTTCTCGATGTGCCGAACGGCATGTCTATTATGACGATCCACTCATTCTGCCAATCGACTTTAGGGCGCTTCCCGCTGGAATCAGGACTAACCCCCGGCTTTCGCGTTCTTGATGAAACGCGGGCGAAAGAGCTTCTCGCCACCACCATCCTTTCTCTGGTCACCAGCATCGAAAGCGGCAAGCGCAAGGACCTCGAACCCTCCTTTAACCACATTGCCCTCTCGACCGACTTCGAACAGCTCAAGATAACCCTGCTGTCTTTGCTGGATAAATCCTACAAACTCGCGAAGTTTCTGGATCAGAATGGTACGGGCGAAGATTTGCGTCGCAATCTGCTCCCTAAACTGGGGCTGGATGAAAACACGGATAAAGATTCTATTCTTAAGGACTTTGTCACCACCCGTCCCGAAGACCGCCTCCGCGAAGCTGCCCAATGTCTTGGCACCACAAGAGGCGTTAAGAACAAGGAAATCGGGCAAGGAATAGCCGACTGGTTGGCTCTGCCCTTCGATGTTCGTGCCTGCCGTCTTGACTTATACCGTGCGTCTTTTCTGACTCAAAAAGACATGGTCAAAAAAATCTACGACGGTCTGGAAGACTCCCGCCCTGATATCCCCGCTCTTTTTGAATCGGAACGTGAAGCACTGCTCCGGACGCTCGATCAGATGGCAGCTATCAATCAATGCCAGCTAACCGCCGACCTTCTGACCATTGCGGCGGAAATCATGACCGCCTACACCAATGCCAAACGCCACCGGAACGCGCTCGATTTTACCGATCTGATTGCGAAAACCCGTGAACTTCTCGAACAAAAAGGCGAAGACTGGGTCCATTTCAAACTTGACGAAGGAATCGACCACATTCTGGTGGACGAAGCACAAGACACCAACATCGACCAATGGAAAATCATCGAATATCTGAGCGCGGAATTGCAATCCGGTTTGGGCCGCGAGACCAAATCGCCACGCAGCCTGTTTGTCGTGGGGGATAAAAAACAATCCATTTTCAGTTTTCATGGCGCCGACCCTGAGTCCTTCACGCGCATGCGGCATTTCTTTGAAAACAGATCGAAACAAGCTGAACGCGAATTCGACACCGTCAACCTTGAAACATCGTTCCGTACTACCAAACCTGTCCTGTCGCTGGTCGATCAGGTCTTTTCCAACCCCGACCTAACCCGCCAGCTTGGTCTCGAGCCGAACGAAAACCTGGTCCACTATAGTTTCCGCGAAAACGAAGCCGGAAAAGTCGAATTATGGGATGTCATAACAAAAGAAAACGAAGAGAAAAAAGACACGGATGCCACATGGCTTCTTCCCTTCTCGAAAGAACGGTCCTCCCCCTCAAACGGCGCCCCCCACAGCCTCGCAACCCGCATCGCGAATAAAATCGAACACATCATCGAAGGAAAAGAACTGGTCCCCTCAACCGGAAGACCGGCCGCCCCCCGCGATATACTGGTTCTGGTCCGCACGCGTACAGGCCCGTTTATCACCAGCCTCGTGCGCCAATTAAAAATCAAAAAGATCGCGGTCAGCGGCATCGACCGCATGGCGCTTCGCGACCAGATCGCAGTCGAGGATTGTCTGGCTCTGGCCCGTTTTGTCCGCCTGCCTGCCGACGATTTGTCATTGGCCTGCCTCTTGAAATCCCCCTTTATCCGCATCGACGAAGATCAATTGATGGAACTGGCGCTTGGCCGCAAAAAGGATGAAACATTATGGAGCAGAGCAGAAAAACATCTGCCGGAAGAGACTGTTGCATGGATCAAAGAACAGGTGGACATGGGATCGGCGCTCTCGCCATTCAACTTCTTCAATGAAACGCTTTCCTGCCCCTGCCCGTATGATCAAACAGGTTCGGCAAGACGAGCATTCTCCACCTGTCTCGGGCCTGACTGCATCGACCCTCTGGACGAATTCCTGAATTATTGCCTGACTATCGAACAGGATGGAATTCACGGGCTTGAAGACTTCATTACCCACATGGAGAAAAGCGATCTCCAGATCAAGCGCGAATCCGAGGATTCGGAAAAAGAAAGCGGAAATCAGGTCCGGATTATGACGGTTCACGCCTCGAAAGGACTAGAGGCCCCGATTGTTTTCCTGCCCGACACAACCGCCCTGCCCAACCCGTCGAAAACGCCGCGCCTCTTGTGGATGGACAAAAGGGAAACCGGAACCTTTCCCCTCTGGACGGATAAGACAGACAATATTTGCGCACTATATAAAGAAGCCCGCACAAAAGAAAAGGACAGGGAATATGCGGAATATCTACGGCTTCTTTATGTGGCACTCACCCGCGCGCGCGATCACCTTTACATCTGCGGAGAATTGAAAAAAGACGGCTTCAGTAAAACCAACAACCAGTTAACATGGTATCAGCTGGTCAAAGAAGCATTCCCTCGCTTAAGTGGCGTAGAAATATCTGGTGACAGACATATTTACGAGCTTAAATCGGATATTACGCAAAAAGGAATTCGAAAAACGGATTCAATTGCAGCCCCTTTACCCGCTTGGCTCCCTCTCCCTCCCGCAAAAGAAAAAGACATCCGCCACTTTGTCCAACCCTCCTTGCTGGGACGCACAAACGACGCGGCACTCTCTCCTCTGCAAAACAGTGACGGATACAGGTTTGAAAGGGGAATCCTAACTCACCGTCTGTTCCAGTTTCTGCCCCAAATCACTCCTCTCCATCGGGAAAAGGCCGCCACTTTATTCCTGAAGAAGTCAGGAAGTGCCCTTCCGGTATCCGTTCGTGACGAAATCGCGAAAGAAGTGCTCACCGTTCTGAATGACCCCGTTTTTGCACCTGTTTTCGGCCCCGATTCGCTGGCCGAGGTCTCTGTCACAGGTGAAATCGGAGAGGGACGGATTCTCTCGGGCCAAATCGACCGCCTGGTAGTGAAAAAAGACCGTATTCTGATCGTTGATTTCAAATCGAATCGCCCGTCACCCGCAAATGAAAGCGAAATTCCGCAAAGTTACCGCGACCAACTCCGTGCATATAAGTCTGCAATTTCAAAGATTTACCAAAACCTCCCGGTGGAATGCGCCCTGTTGTGGACCGATAAAGCCATATTGATGCCGATTAAGGTTTGAAAACCTGTTTTTGGGGATGGGAAGATTTCAAGGCTTGATTTTAGGCTTTAATCGCCAATATCCTTTGAAGAGAAAGAATCAAATTAAAAAGAAATCAGGAGACGAATATGTCGAGTACCCACGTCAATGACCAGAATTTTGAGTCGGAAGTCCTAAAATCATCGGAACCTGTTTTGGTAGATTTTTGGGCAGAGTGGTGTGGACCATGCAAGATGATGTCACCTGTTGTTGACCAGATCGCATCCGAAATGGGTGGCAAGATCAAGGTCGTCAAGATCAACATCGACGAAAATCCGAACACCCCGACACGCTATGGAATCCGCGGCATTCCAACCTTCATGGTTTTCAAGAACGGACAGTTGGTGGAAACGAAAGTCGGTGGAATGTCGAAAGCACAACTCAGCAACTGGGTTGAATCTGTCACCGCATAATCGGCGTTAAGCACTCATTAAAGATATGTTGTCAACATGCCACATCAGTGGGGTAAAAACCCTCTGGTGCAAAACTCGTTTTGAGATTTTTGCATTTCGAGATACACTGTGTCGAATCATGTTCTAACCTCAAACAGGAGAAACCAAACATGGCAGTAGCAAAAAAAGCAACAGCAGCTAAAAAACCAGCTGCTAAAAAGCCAGCTGCTAAAAAACCTGCGGCTAAAAAACCCGCAGCTAAAAAAGCAGTAGCTAAAAAACCCGCAGTAAAAAAAGCAGTAGCTAAAAAGCCTGCAGTGAAAAAAGCAGCAGCCAAAAAACCGGCCGCCAAAAAACCTGCAGTGAAAAAAGCAGTAGCCAAAAAACCGGCCGCTAAAAAACCTGCAGTGAAAAAAGCAGTAGCCAAAAAACCGGCCGCTAAAAAACCTGCAGTGAAAAAAGCAGTAGCCAAAAAACCGGCCGCTA
>Ga0116144_10001596_pt1 | contig 26536 bp, 16 predicted proteins | sample AD_UKC035_MetaG_FD_89746 | JGI IMG/M metagenome (GOLD analysis project Ga0116144, IMG submission 89746) | Active sludge microbial communities of municipal wastewater-treating anaerobic digesters from USA - AD_UKC035_MetaG | ecosystem: Engineered > Bioreactor > Anaerobic > Digestate | place: USA...
CGTTTCAGCAGAGTAGTTTCTCCGTAGGGGGATACGACAAGGGCGAAAGGCAGGGGTTCAATGCCAACGTAATATTTCTTGAGGGGTTTAAAATATTCGAACTCTTTTCTTATTAAGCTTGTCTGCGTTTTGTCCATTGTTCCGTCTGCTTCCATAAAAATGCTTGTGCAGACATCCAGTCCGTTAGACATCACTGAAGCCATTTCAATCTTGTAGAAGTCAAAAGGCTTCGGGGTGGAAGGGTCGGCACCGGGACTGCAATCCTCGAGTATCCAAGAGCGGCATTTCTGACTGGCAGTCCTGTATTCTTTGGGAACGCAGATATCGACTAATGAGCCGTCCCAGAAAGCAAAGATATCGCAGGTGAATATGCCTGTAAGTTTCTCTGTCATCTTCCAGTCGTGGGCCACCCACGGCCTTCCGAGGTCATTATGGAAGTTATGTTCCAATCGGCAGTTGGGAGCATGCTTCTCTATAATTGACAATGCTCTTTTAAGAAAGCGCCCCACGTAATTTTCCGCGTGCCACTGCAGGTATTTTTTCCTTTCCGCAAAATCAAGCGAGGCCACATCGGGATATTCCCTGCCCGTAGTTTTTTTGTAAAGCTCCTCGCAGTGAGGACATGCTATGCCGGCGGAAGCCTGTGAATCCAGCATCCCCATGTTTGCCGAAGTGTGGGCATCAACCATGTCGAAATATATGGCGTAGAGCGGGTAGCCGGTTAAAATCTCCTTTAAATTTTGAAGAACAAAATCCCCGTAAGGGCTGTTAAGGCAGGGAAGCCCAGTGCTTTTGTCACTGTTGCGGAAACACCATTCGGGCTTTTCGGCCATTATGCGCCAATCAAGGGTTTCATATAGGGCCGCAGGGATAATATCCTGCCTGATGCATTCCTGTATCATCTCCCCGAAAAAATCCCGGTTTTTAAATGCTGAATGAACATGTCCGGTAGGGGAGGGGTAATAAAAATTTCCCTGGTGGCATTTGGCATAGAAATAGAAAACATCGGCCCCCATGTCTTTTACCAGGCGGACAAGTTTCTTTGGAGATGTTTTATAACCTATTCCTTTACCATTTTTTCCTCCGAGCCACTTCTTTATATCCCTGTTCTGGTCGTAATCAGGAGTATGCTGGCCTATCATGAAGCGAAAAAGAAATTTTTCTGCGGCATAATTCTTCCAGTTGTATTCCGAAACAGCTTTTTTCCATTTCATTTTCTCCCCTTATAGTATCTCAACATCCCACAGCCCTGCCAGTATCTTCAGTTCGGGCACCCAATCGCCGAAGGCTATGCACATGTGATGAGCCCTCAGGTTGACGCAGAAACTTTCAAGAGGTTCTTCTATTTTAACATACGCAAACGGCCAGCTTCCTCCTATTCCCAGAAGACTTTTCTTATCATGCGGGTATTTGAATGATTCTCCCCTCGAAAGATGGAGAACATACCTGCCTTCTATTCTTCCGAACCTCGCAAGCGTTACCTCTCCGGGAGGGAGGATAAAGCTGGTGCATGCACCGCCCTTGCAAAGATGCCTGCCGGTTTTTTCATCGTAGGTGCCCTGGACTTCGGGACAGTCTTTAAGAATAACCTTGTTTTTCCCGCCAGCCAGAAGCGTCGCCGCAGTACCGCAGTTGAGAAATCTCGCCCATCTTCCCGCATAATCTATATACTGTATGTCGGAAAACATCACGGGCCCGGCACCCAGGCAGTTCAATGCATACATCGTCAGGGCGGCATTCATGTCGGTCTCGCATGCAACGGTATAGCCTTCGTCGTTCCACAAGGCTATCGGCAGACACGGCGCCAGGTAATTGTCAATCAGTTCAAACTGGCATTTTATTCCCGCAAAGTCCCAGCCGTTTTCGGCAAACATTTTTTTGCCGGCAAGGTACAGCTTTGCGGATTTTTTCAATACATCGTCGGATACATCTACGGATTTAAACTCCTTTTTCCATTTTTCCATGTAACCGGCAGCATCACTGTCCTTTACGAGGTTGGCCCTGTTTATCAGGGTCCACTGTTCGGCAGATTCCACCCCGATACCGAATTTTCTGCGCCACTGGTTGGGATCCGATACGCCCGTCAGCATCGACAGGCAGCTTCCTCCAATATCTCCGTACCTGCTCCCGGATATCTTCTTTTTTGCATGGCATGCCCTTATCCATGCGGTCATTTTCCTCATGGACTTCTCGTCCCAGGGACCGCAGACCGTCTCGTGGACAATGCCTGTCTCGTCAAGAGAACCGTGGGCAACGCCGTATCCGATAAGGGAGGTATTGTCCATGTCGGGAATGGACCAGAGCATCACCGGAAGGGCAGTGCTTCTTGAAGCTCCCACGACGACATTTGCCCTTAAAAACCATGTTGTAAAAAATATGATTGAGGACACACCGGCGGTTTCCATCTCCCTGACTTTCTTTACAGCTTCGTCTTCAGTCTTTACCGCACCCGGCGAATATACTACTTCAAACCCGAGTTCTTTCACCTTTCTGTCAAGTCTGAGTTTGTCCAGTATTTTTTTCTCCGTAATACTGTCTATTCTCGGGTCAATCACGGGAATCAATCCTACTTTCGGCATCTCTTTTATTCTGCCTTTGCAGACCATTTTATTTCTCCTTTACCCCGGGCAATTCCGGGGAACTCTTCCTTCTACGCTTACATGGTGAGGGGTTATGATTCACCGCTTTTTATCCCACTTGCCCCGTACTTGTCCGGGGTTTATTCTGGCAAGGGCCCTCTACAGACGTAGGACCGTCCTTCGCAACTCCGCAAAGAACGCCGGTTATTGGCTGTCAACCCCCTCAGCTTCCTCAAAACGTTCGCCGGCATACAGGCTCACTCAAGCTGCCGGGGATTCCAGCCGGTTTGATGCACGTTTTTATGACGTAAATAGTGCGACTTGTCCCGTTATACGGGATAAATCAGACCGCTACAAAAAACTCACTCCGACGTATTTTATAAGGTGCAGCCGCCTGTTTTCCGCGGCTGCTATTCGTCCGCAAGCTGCGGAATTGACAGCAGGGATTTCATACATTATAACCTCCATTGCTGAAAAATTCCCTTGCGGTTTTATAGGCCTTTTCCGCCTCGGTTGCGGGTATTTTCCTGAAAGAGGCGGGGAGATTGAGAGCCTCGTGCTTGACTGCTCCCAGCCCGTTGTACTTGAGCAGTTCCACTTCAAATTTGCCCTGCAGGTTTTTCAAAACATCCAGTATCTTTTCAAGTTCCCTTTGTTCGGTATTGAAACCCGGAATTAACGGTATCCGGACAAAAACCTTCACGTCCCCGGTAAGAAGTTTTTTCAGGTTTTCTATGACGAGAGAGATATCTGCTCCCGTGGACTCTGTAAGTTTTTCCCCGCTACCGGATTTTATATCATACAGGAATATATCCGTTAAAGGCAGGACTTTATTGAAATTCTTCCACGGGATACTGCCCGCCGTCTCCACGCAGGTTGAAATACCTTCTTTCTTCAGAAGTGAAAAAAGGGATGCGGTGAATTCCGGTTGCAGAAGAGGTTCGCCCCCGGAAACGGTTACGCCTCCTCCCGAAATTTCATAGTAATTCCTGTCCTTCAATACCTCCCTGCACACTTCCGCCGCATCCATTTTTCTGCCGCACCTTACAATAGCTTCTACGGGACAGGCGTCGGCACACCTGAAACACTTTTTGCAGTTCTCCGGCAGGTATTTTATTTTTTTGCCGTCAAAGACAAGGGCTTCATACCTGCATTCATTGATGCATGAGAGACATTTTATACACTTGTTCCCGTAAAACATCAGCTCGGGGTAAGATTTAGACGATTCCGGATTGTGGCACCATTTACATCTCAGGTTGCACCCCTTGAGAAAAACGGTGGTTCTTATTCCCGGACCGTCATGGATGGAAAATCTCTGTATTTCAAATACTATTGCACTTCTCTCATCAGCCATTCTCATTCCGCCCTTTCTATTATCGTATTCTGGAGTTCGGGAGCCAGCCTTGTAAAATATTCACAGTACCCGCCAACCCTTACCATCAGGTCCCGGTACTTTTCGGGATTCTTCTGCGCTTTCCTGAGTTCTGCCGCATCGACCATTGTTACCTGGACCTGGAACCCGCCGTCCAGGAGATGAGTTTTCAGAAGGTGGGCAAACTTATCCCTGTCTTTTTCTTTTTCCAACAGGGAAGAAGGAATGTGAAGATTTACGACTGCCGCTCCAACCGCCCTTGAAAGGTGGAGTTTTGAAGCAGTGTTCAATATTGCCGTCAGTCCCTTGCTGGCCCTTCCCTGCATTGCCGCAAGGCTGTCTGCCACAGGCGTCCCGTCAAGACGGCCGTCAGGGGTAGCCATGCATTCTTTCCCGAATCTCAGGTGGTACATCCATACGAGAAAACCCGGGTAATAACGGGAGAGGGGAGTCCTGTATTTAATCACCTCGTCGCAGAAAAAGTCAGCAAGCTCAACAGCAAGACCATCCGTCTCTTCATTGTCGGTTCCGTAATGAGGCATTTTGTGAAGAATCTCCTGCCTTAGAATTTCATAGCCACTGAAATTTTTTTCAACCGCCTCTTTTATCTGTCCAAGTGAATACCTGCCTTTCTCGTAAACCAGTTTCTTAATTGCCATGAGCCCGTCAACTACATTTGCGAGTCCGACAAGCTGGGGATATACAAAATTATATACGGCTCCTCCCCTTGTTATATCGATTTGCCTTTCAATACAGGAATCCACTATGCAGGAAGAAAAAGGCTTTGGGTCGAAAATCATCCGGCGCCATATGAATCGGTTCTGAGCAACGGTGTTAAGATAAACCTGGTGTGCAAGCTGTGTCTTAACCGCATCTACAAGCTTATCCCACGAGTCAAAGCCTTCCAAATCACCGGTATCAACACCCGCTATATTTCCCTGCCTGTCTTTTCCCCTGTACCATATATATTCAAAAGCCCGCGGAAAATTTATGTATGCCGAAGTAACCCATATGTATCCTTTGCCAGGTATTGTGATTTCTGTGCAGGTGGAATGTACAAATTCGCAGGCGTCTTCGGGGCTCACTCCTATCCCGATAAGTCCCCCGGTTATTGTTTCATCGCTGAAAAGGGCAGGGTGTCCGAACCCTGAAGCTATCATTTCAACAGATTTTTTCCATAGATAATCATCCGTGTCTTTGCATATAGATATTCCGGGCGCAGGATTTATAAGACGGTTTTTGTCTATGGCTTCAAGTATAAGGCGCGTAGCTGAACTGAAATAAGGTTTGCCTTCGTCTGTTCTTCCCCCAAGCATTATGGAATGGGGGCTTAAAATCCATTCGTTTGTCTTTGCACAGAAGTTCCTCATAAGATACAGTGCATAATCCCATGTTATTTTTCCGTTTTTTATATCCTTCTCAAGATACGGCTCGAGATACCTGTCAAGCCTGCCGAAAGAAGCAGGCGCAGGTATATCCATCAGGAGTCCCATATACAGGAAGAAAACCGACTGCAAAGCCTCGTGGAAACTACCGGCAGGTTCCCATGGAACCTTTGAACATATTCTTGATATTTCCAGGAGTTCTTTTTTCCTTTCAGGTGAAACGCCTTCTTCCGACATTTTGCCCGCCTGGGAGGAATAAGCTTCACAGTAAGCTTTGAATGCTTCAAGAGCCAGTTTTGCAGCTTTCAGGAACTCTATCTTTTCAATATTTTCAGGGAGGGCAGGATCCAGCTCTTTAAGTTTACTGCATATATCGGAATACGCACTTTTCAGACCCTTTTCCAGGACTTTCCTGTAATTTGGCGCAAAATGACCCGTTATTCCTCCCTTTTTTATTTCTGCAGCATATATGGAATACTTTTCTTTATATAAAGCGTTTCTTTCTTTATCCCGTTTCTCTTCCACGTCGGGCATCCATCCCACTATCAGTTCTTCAGGGAATATCTTCTTGTCTATCTTTTGCAGAAGGCTTGCGAAAGCAGAGACATTTTTATGGTAGAAAGAATCCGACGGGAAGGTATCCCTGTAACTTTCCCCTTTTAACGCGTCAAATCCCTGGAAAAAATCATTGGTCATGTAAGCACGGCGGCTTTTTATCCTCTCTACAAGAAGCTCTATCCTGTCATCCATGTTTTTTTGCCTCTTCCCATGTCCACTCAAAATTGTGTACCGGTTCCCATCCCAGCATTTTTTTTGCCTTTTCAAGCGAGTAAACGGTACCTATATAATACGATTTAAATCCCCTGTCGGTGAACCATTTTTTCACCCCGGGAAAATATCTCTCCGCCAGGAGCCACGGGTCGTGAGCAACGTCACTGTCCTTTGAGGTATACGGCAGTTTGTTTGTGATATAGAACGCCTCAAATTTTGAAGGGATGTCTGCTTTCAAAGCGGCGATATGTGCCGACACAAGGTCCTGTACGTTCATGTGATTTCCCAGAAGAGTCAATGCCTGCTTCAATGGCTCTCTCTGCATAAAGGAGCACGGCCTCAAAGCGAGGGTCTGTATGCCGTGGACCTTTGCGAAACATTTTGCCACAACCTCCTGGCAGTATTTGGTGTAGGAATATATGTCTTCCGGGTCCAGCTGCAACTCCTCTCCCACCGGCCACATTTCCGGAGGGAAAACCAGGCCGGATGCAGCTATGCTGCTTGTCAGCACAACTTTTTTTATTCCGAGTTCCTTTGCCGCCAAATATACGTTCCATGTCCCCTTTACGTTGAAATCCAGGTACTGCTGGTCGGTATACTTGTAGAGAGGATGGATTGAAGCGCAATGGATTACTGCGTCGGCGCCCTGAAGAGCATATTTTGCATCATCTATCCTGCTGAGGTCGGCCTTTCTTTTTTCTCCTTTATCAAAACACATCTCTTTAACATCAATACAAATAATATCATTCATACCTTCGTCGGCAAGCATCCCGCACACGTTGCTTCCAAGATGTCCTGCTGCACCGGTTACTGCTATCTTCATTGTTCACCTCACCATGGTTTTTGGTCAGTAGAAAAAAGAGTTATATCGTAAGCGTTCACATTCTCAGGGTTTGCCGCAGCAAAAAGTATGGCTTTTGCAACTACTTCAGCCTTCATATACTTGGGTACCGGGTCGCCGCCGGGGTTAGTCATGGGAGTATCGGTAACCCCGGGACATACCATTCCTACCGAGATGTTGAGACCGGAACCGTGAAGCTCCCTTGCAACGGATTCCGTAAAACCTTTGACCCCGTATTTGCTTGCATTGTAAGCCCCTGCGCTTCCGCTTTCCGTCCAGTGGCTTCTAACGGAACCGAGGTTGATTATTTTTCCGCAATTGTTTTTCTTCATTATCCTTGCCGCCTGCTGGGTGCAAAGAAACGTAGACCAGATGTTAACCTTGAGACATTCAAGGAATTTATCCGGGTCCATGTTGAATATCGAGCCCCCGGCGACAAAACCTGCACTGTTCACAAGAATGTCGAGCCTTCCGAATTCCTTTTCTGTTCCTGCAAATAATTTTTCCACGAAATCCCTGTCCGTAACATCTCCGGCAGATGGAATGATTTTCCCTGCGAAACCCCTTGTTGCATGTGCAAGGGACTCAATATCGGATTTTGTCCTGGCCACGGCAAAAACAACCGCTCCTTCCTTCACAAATAGAAGGGCAGTGGCTCTTCCTATTCCTTTGCCTGCTCCAGTAATTACAGCTATCCTGTCTTTAAGTTTTCCTTCCATATATTCCGCCTTTATTTTTCAAGTTCCACCCTGTTTTTAAGTGTTCCTATACCTTCTATTTCTATCTCAACCGTATCGCCCTGCCTTAGAAAAACCTGCGGATTCCTTGCGAATCCAACTCCCGAAGGGGTTCCTGTCATAATTACAGTACCAGGCAGAAGGGTCATCTGGCGCGATAGATATGATACTATTTCAGGAATGCCGAATATCAAATCCGAAGTGTTCGACTCCTGCATGACCCTGTCGTTAAGCCTTGTCTGTATCTTGAGATTGCCGGCATCAATGTCCGTTACAAGGCAGGGGCCGATCGGGGCAAAAGTATCGAAAGATTTTCCCCTGGCCCACTGCTTGTCAAGTTTCATCTGGCAATCCCTTGCGCTCACATCGTTGCCGCAGGTGTAACCCAGTATATACTTTTTTGCATCACGAACGGAAACATGCTTTGCTTTCTTTCCAATCACGATAACAAGCTCCGCCTCGTAATCCACGAAATCAGGTGCTTCCTTCGGCAGAAAAATGGGCTCAAGGTGTCCAGTTAGAGCTGTCACAGCTTTTATGAAGATGACAGGTGCGGGAGGCGGAGGAAGGTTGTTTTCTTTTGCGTGGAGAAGATAATTGAGTCCCAGGGCAATAATCGAAGGAGCCTCAACAGGCGGTAAAAATATCTTGACATCCCCGGCGCTTATCTTTTTGCCGGTTTTAGCAACATTGCCGTTCAAAGGAGAACCTTCAATAATATTGATAAATTCACCTTCCAGTATTCCATAATCTCCTCCAGCATTAAGTCCTTCTGCAACAACTCTCACATATTTCATTATTCCTCCTATTGACATGTTAGGTTCTGCCAAACTTGGCTATATATCTACAATCTTTCTCTTGCGTTTTTCAATCTTTTTGTGGCGGCGCACCTAACGGGACAAGCGATTTATCGCACTTCTTTAAAACATATTAAAAACTGTCGCATAAATGCTTTATCCCGGGCTTGTCAGGGAGACCGCCACAGAATGTTTTTAGCCTCTATTTATCTGTCACCCTGAAGTAGATAAATACAAAAATTCCGGCATTTCGCACGAAAATTTTTTCCTGTTGTTAAGAAACGCCGGCCGGTTTATAATTAATATCAGTCTACAACATAACGAACCTTAAGTCAAAGAGAAAAACAGGGGGAAAACCCATGCAGTCCAGGGGTTTAGTTCTCAAAACACTGGAATTCGGAAATCCCGAACGCATACCTCTCGTGGAACGTATGCCTTTCGTTGACAGGAAATCAGCCGATATAATAATACTTTACTGGTCTCCCGCAGACAATTTCACACCGCAAAAACAGGGGGAGGATGAATGGGGATGCGTATGGAAGTCGTTGAATCCCGGATTGGGAGACCAGGGACAGGTTGTTGAACATCCGCTGGCCGACTGGAAAAACTCATCCCATTACAGGTTCCCCGACCCTTATGCTGCGGGACGCGTTGACAACCTGCCTCCTTCGGTCGACAAGCTGAAACGAGAGGGAAAATTCATATGCGGCAGTATCGGGCACGGACCCATGCACCTGATGCCCGACATCAGAGGCTTTGAAAATTATCTCATGGATATGAAAGAATACCCGGAAAGAACCAATTTCATGCTTGAAGGCATTTTTACTTTTTTGAGAGGATTGACAGACAGGTATTCCCGGCTGGGACTTGATGCAATATGGCTCTGGGATGACCAGGCAATGCAGAGCGGCCCCTTATTCTCAATGGACTTGTGGTGCAAATTTTTTAAACCACGGTATAAAGAACTCTTCAGTTTTGCGCACTCAAGGGGACTGAAGGTATTCATGCATGCATGCGGACACCTTGGTCAACACCTTCCTCATCTGATTGAATCAGGAGTAGATGTCATTGACAACAAGCAGCCTTCATTATGGATGGATTCTCCGGCAGTTAAAAAAGCAAGAGGTAAAATATCCTTTTCAACATGCCTTGACATCCAGACAACGATAAACACGATAGCGGAAGAAAATGTTGAAGAAGCCGCATTTAAACTTATAAAAACTCTTTCTATCCCTTCCGGAGGTTTCATAGGAACATGCTATTCTAATCCCGACCTGAAAATTAAGCAGGAAAAAACTCTGAGAATGATTAAAGCCTTTAAAACTTTCCGTTGGAATGCATAGCTTTTGAAAGTACTTATAAACAGGAAATTGATAAAAAGCGGTATTTACTTATAATTACGAGAAAGAATGGATGATATGATTTTCAAAAAAAACACAGCAGGTTAACAGGAGGCAGATAATGAGCAAAAAAAGTTCAGGCAAAACAAAGAAATTTATCGTGGAGCCGGAAAAGAAAATAGACATCATTGATGAAGCAGATGTTGTAGTGGTAGGCGGAGGACCGGGAGGTTTTCCCGCGGCAATCGCCGCCGCAAGGCAGGGCTGCAAAACCATCATCGTTGAACGATACGGGCTTTTCGGAGGATTGGCTACAACAGGGTTAATGGGACCCATCTTCGGTTTTGCATTCGGCAAAATCAAGGAATCCATTTTAGGAGGAATCCCCATTGAAGTTATAAGAAGTCTCCAGAAACTTGGCGGCGCACCCAATGACAAGAAGATCAGATGGGCTTCAATCAACTTTGACCCTGAACTTCTCAGGCATGTGATAGACAGGATTGTCCAGGATGCCGGAGTTAAAATCATACTCCACTCACTTGCCGTGGGAATCACCAGGAAAGGTGACAGGATAGATTCCGTGATACTGGAGAACAAGAGCGGCCGGATGGCTGTCAGAGGAAAGGTCTTCATTGACGCCACGGGCGACGGAGATGTTGCATACTGGGCGGGATGCGAATATACCAAGGGCAGAATGGCCGATAAACGAACCCAGAGCATGGGAACAAAGTTCCGGATAGGCGGCGTCGAACCCATGACAGAAGAAGAGGAAGAGTATTATGCAAAGAAAGTAAAGAAAGCCATAGATGAGAAAAGAATTCCGGCATACCACGCCTTCAGGGGAGAAATCAGTGAAAACGGGATAACTCTTAGAAAAGGAGAAATTACCCCGACAGTAACACGATGCCCCGGGGACGGCACAAATGTCTTCGACCTCACCAGGGCGGAACTTAAAATCAGGAAAGACACCCTTGAAATAGTCGATTTTTACAGGAAGCACGTAAAAGGTTTTAGAAACTGCTACCTGATAGACACGCCCGTTCAGATGGGCGTGAGGGAAACAAGGCAGATTACAGGAAACTATGTCCTCACGGGGGAAGATGTTATTGCAGGCAGGAAGTTCTCCGACAAGATTGCACGGGGATGCTGGTTTATAGACATCCATTGCCCGCTGGGACTGTACAAATCAGATTCCAACCTTTGTTCAAAAGACTGCACCATACAGCCGCCATGTATAATGAAGAAAAAATATCCCGAACAGCTTTATGATAACATATACCTTTCAGGGGAATCTTATTATGACATCCCCTACAGGTGCATCGTGCCCAAAACCATATCAAACCTGGCAGTTTCCGGAAGGTGCATATCCGCAGACCACGGAGCAATGGCTTCATCAAGGGTAATAGGAACATGCATGGCCATAGGAGAAGCCGCCGGTACGGCAGCGGTTCTTGCATGCAAAGAGAAAAAACCTCTGTCAAAGATTAAAGCTGAAAAAATACAGGCAATTCTCCATAAAAACGGCGTGCCTTTGTAAAAAATATATTTTGCAGCCTTTTCAGGATTTGCCGGTATTTTGTAGCGGTGGCATTTATGCCACGTGTTTTCTACACAGGTTGCAAAAATATAATACGTGGAAACTTAAAAGTGAAACTTAACAAGCTCTCTGAAGTTTTTGGATTCATTCTTATACTTGCCTCAACCATCCAGGCTTTTGATGGAAACCCATCCGGCTTTCCGAAAGAATGGTCTCTTAATAACGCAGTCAGGTCAATTAAAAACATTGAGTTCAAAGCTATCACAGACAAGAAAAACGCGTGGGAAGGCGACACATTTGCCTTTGTCAGGGGACATCTCATGAGCAAGCAGTTCCCCGTGTCTGCCGGGGACGAGCTTGAGATAAGTTTTTATGCCAAAGACCCCGATGAAAAGTATGTTTCCTGCAGTTTATACGTTTATACCCGTTCAGGAAGCGGAGTCCTGAATTCCAGGGGGGGAGTAAAAGGATTCAGCCATAAAGCCGGAACTGATTGGACTTTTGTCTCAGGAAAAATAACTATACCTGAGACATCGGAAATGAAAACTCCCATCAATGCAGTGATAGTTGTCTTAGCCAGCGAAACCGGCGCCTACTTTGACTATCCTTCCATATCACATATAAAAAAAGGCGAATTCAAAAATCCAGAATATGCCGTTTACGAGGCCGCAGGCAGGGCGAAATTTGCGCTGGAAGATTACCCGGGCGCACGCGAAGCGTTTAAAAATGCGCTGAAACTTGCACAGACGGAGGATGAAAGAAAACTTATTCTTTCCCAGATGGAAGAAACAGACAGGACAGAAAAAATAGCAACAACAGCCGAAAAAGCAAAAACAGTCTTTAAAAAAGCGGATGCATTTGAAAAAGAGAGAAGGTACAGGGAAGCTCGCAAAGAGTATGAAGCCATAAAAAAACAGTCGGGCATGGATTACCTTAAAGAAATAGCACTTTTTAATATAGCCAGACTCTATTCCATGGAGAAGGATTATGCCAATGCCCACAAAACTTACGAAAAGATTTTTGCATTGCCCGGACTTACACCATGCTATCGCATATACGGCTTATTCAGGCAGGCAGAAACCTGCCTCGAACAAAAGGACTATATCAGGGCAAGACAGCTTTACGAACATGTGAAAAAGACTCAAGGCGCAACCGAACACAATATTTTCCGCGCCGCGCTTTTTACAGGCGACAGCTACAGGCTGGATAGAAAACACAGCCAGGCGCGAAAGATATACGAAAATCTGCTTAGGGAACAGGAAACGTCGTCCTATCCTCACGAAGATTACAGGCTGGATTTGAGGGACAGGCTGGAATCGATAGAAGGTTTGGCTGACGGTGCAGTGGAAAAGAGCATACGGCAGAAACGCGTGGAATGGGTCAACAGCCCGAAATACTCAATATATGTATCCCTGGAGGGTAAAGACACAAATCCTGGTACAAAAGAGAAACCGTTTGCGACGGTACAAAGGGCACAGGAGGAGGTCAGGAAGATAAAAGCGCAAGGTATGCCGGAAGGAGGAATAGCGATATATATCAGGGGCGGCAAATATTTTATTACGGACACCATTACCTTTGAGAAAGAAGATTCAGGCACTGAAAATTCTCCTATAGTCTACAGAAGTTACCCGAAGGAAAAAGTACGCATCATAGGCGGAAAGCAGGTGACAGACTTCAAATCGCTGACTGACCCTGACATATTAAGAAAACTGCCCGAAGGGGCAAAAGGCAAGATATGGGTTGCGGACCTGAAAGCGCAAAAGATAACAGATTACGGACAGCTTTTACCCAGGGGACATTCTTATCCTTATATGCAGCCCGGAGCAATGGAGCTATTTTTTAACACTAAGCCGATGCAGCTTGCCCGCTGGCCCAAGGAAGGGTGGGAAAAAGTAGCCGACCTGGTTACCCCCGAAGGAGATGAAAAAATTCGGGGAGGAACCGGTTACATCCAGAAGGGCAGGTTCATTTATTCAGGGGACAGGCCGGAAAGATGGCAGGAAGAAAAAAACATAATGGTAGCGGGCTACTTTTTACGGGAGTGGGATAAAGTGCATTATAACGTCAGCTCAATAGATACGGATAAACACATAATAAACCTTGAAAAGGATAACAGATTTCATAAAAGCAATCTTATCCATTTTTCACCAGTAATGAAAGACACCCCTTATTATTTTTACAATATATTTTCCGAGCTGTCGGCTCCCGGAGAGTTTTATATAGACAGGGATGCGGGAAAACTTTATTTCTATCCCCCTGACAAAATTGAAGGCAGTGAAATTATTTTATCCACACTTAACTCCTCCATCATAAATATCAAGGACGCATCAAACATGGTTCTTTACGGGCTGTCGCTTGAAGGCACGTGGCAGAATGCAATAGAAATGAGCGGAGGCAGAAACAACCTTATAGCCGGCTGCACCATGCGCAATACAGGCATACTGGGAATATTGATAAACGACGGCTGGAACCACGGAGTAGTCGGCTGCGATATATACGATACGGGAGAAGGCGGCGTCAAGCTCACTGCAGGGCACGAGGAGAAAATCATACGCGGCGGACACTGCGTTGAAAACAACCTCATCTGCCGGTTTAACAGGTTCAGTTTCGGCGGAGGCAAGTTTGCAATATCAATGTACAACGGGGCGGGCAACAGGGCTTCCCACAACCTGGTATACGACGCTCCTTATCTTGCAGTGACTTTCAGCGGGAATGACAATATCATTGAGTATAACGAGATATACGACGTGATGTACGAGGGACAGGACGGAGGTGCCGTATACAACCACAACGGGCAGGCTTACCTGAGGGGCAGGGGCAACGTGATGCGCTACAACTTTATCCACCATGTAGTATCTCATACTTCTCCTACCAGGCCGAGCCTTGCCGCCGGAATAACCATAGACGGGTTTAACGGAGGCATGACCATGGAAGGCAACGTATTCTACTGCGACGCACCCGGCATATTTACCCACGGACCCGATACCCGCATTGAGAACAACTTTTTCATAGATAATCCCCAGGGCATAGCCATGGGAAGAAGGCTTCTTCTTGACCATACGCAGGTTAAAAGAATATTGCCGACTGTTGAAAGACTATTGAGGGAGGTCAATTACAAGCAGCCGTTGTGGTCAAGCAGGTATCCTCAGCTGACAAGGGTGTTCGAAGACACATTGCCGCTCGGCAAGACTGAAAACAACATAATTGAGAGGAACGTGAATATGAGAGGTTCTTTTTTACGGATTCCTTTATCCGTAAACACAAGGAAGAGCGTTATAAGAAACAACTGGGACCAGGGCGACCCGTTGTTTGCAGATGCAGAAAAGATGGATTTCAGACTCAGGCCCGGTTCTCCGGCATTCGGTTTGGACGGTGTTGAACCGGTGCCTTTTGAAAATATAGGCTTATACAAAGACCCATTGCGCGCAAGCTGGCCTGTCAAAAAAGCTCCGGCGGGAAAATATTACAGGCCGGAAAAAATCCTGAATACCCTGGACCAGCAGGATACAGACCCCATGACACGCAGGTTTCCTCCCCTGAAAAGGGTAAGCGAAGCACGGGAATATGAAGTGAAAAGAATAAATGCTCCAATAATCATAGACGGCAAACTTGATAAAACAGAATGGTCAGGGCTTGATAAAAAAAAGGCCATGCTGATAGAAGAAAACCATATTACCGGTAAAACGAGGGAGGGAGCGAGAAGTTACGCATGGTTACTTTATGACGATGAAAACCTTTACATTGGAATAGAAAACTGCCCGGATGTATGGAAAGAAGGTCTGGAGAAAGCACTGCATTCCTCCCTCAACGAGATAACGATAGAGGGATTATTCGGCAAAAATACCCCGTGGTGGGAAAAAGATATGCCCATCGGACCTCTTTACACGTTCAGCGGCTACTCCGAGGGAAGGTTCGTAATACACGACCTGTACGGGATGCCGCAGGAATCGGCAGAATTACTTCAAAAAGGCGTAGAATATAAAACCGTGATGATTGACCCTGGAACCTATCACTGGACTGCAGAATGGAAAATACCCTTTTCGGCACTTTCCATGTCAGTCAAGGATATAAACTCACTGAAATTCAACCTGGGAGGACCCAAGAGAGGAGGGTGGATATGCTGGGTAGCCACGGGAAATTCTCTATGGAGGGTTGATAACGCCGGCTCCCTCAAATTCATCAAATAATACGAAGGACGGACTTTCGTCTTTATTGCAGCGGTGCGATTTATCGTACTTGCTTTTATTCTGTCATTGCGAGGAGCCTGCCACGTTTTACGGGGCGTTTTGTGCGACGCGGCAATCTCAAAGGCGAGATCCTGAAATAAATTCAGGATGACAAGATAGTGAATGAATCTCATCTGGAAGCTGTGGGAATAATACGAAGGTCGGTCCTTCGTTGCAAAGAATCTCTCTCCATTACCTCTTTCATTGTTATGCTACAATATAACAAATAAAACCTTAACCCCACAGGTTTTCACAGGAGGAAGGAATAATGGACGCCATCAGGAAAAAAACCATGCTGTTCATATTTACCGCCGTTCTGATTTCAGCTTCCATTTTGTCGGCATGGAGTTTTCCGCCCCCGATAAATTTTCCCGAAGGATGGAGACCCAACCCTGGAGCCACGGCAGGCAAAATAGAATACAGGATTATAGATGACCCCGCTTCCGCATACAAGGGTAAAAAACACGTCTACCTTAAAGGTCATTTTATGACCGATGACACGATAGATGTTGCCGCAGGAGATAGAATCAACGTGAGTTTTTACGTTAAGGACACTGCAGGAAAAACTGTTTCCGCATACTTATATGCTTACAGCAGAAACAAATACGGCGGTTTGACTTACATATCCACCATAAAAATCCTGTCCCAAAAAGCCGGTGCAAAATGGTCAGAAGTTAAAGGCAGTATAACAATACCCGAAACGTTTCAGGACAAACGCGTTAACGGCATAAAAGTAGTTATGGCAAGCGGCACGGGAGCAAATTTTGATTATCCGCACGTTGAGCATATAAGAACCACCCAATGGCTGAATTACCAGGATGCTTATTACGAAGGCACCCGGAAAGCCGTAAAGGGCGATTATAAAAACGCCCTTGATGATTTCAGGTCAGCCCTGAAACTTGCCGTCACAGAGAAGGAAAAAGAAGATGCCTTGAAAAAGGTCGCAGATACGGAGTACCGGGTAAATCTTGAAAATGCAGGAACGGCAATGGAAGAAATATTTGCCCGTGCTGACGATTATATAAAAAAAGGCAGTTACGATGAAGCGCGCAGGGAATATGAAAAACTTAAAGGACTTGAAGGAATAGACTTCTCCGGGTATATCGCCCTCTGCAATATAGCCGAGAGCTACCGCATGGAAAAGGATTATAAAAACGCCCACAGAATATTCAGAGAACTTTTACGGCTGCCTGATTTGAAAAGGTATCCATATTACCGGATATACGGTATGTTCAGGCAGGCGGAAACATATGCCGAAGATAAGGATTACAGGAACGCACGTAGTCTGTATGATGCAATAACAAAAAGAGATGAAGCCCTTGAACAGCATGTATTGACGGCAAGGATTCTTTCGGCCGATACGTATCTCAGCGAGAAGCGTTACAGCACGGCAAGAAAACTTTACGAGGCACTTCTGAAAGAAGAAGAATCTTCGGAATTTCCCCATGAGAGCCAAAGGCACGACCTCATAGGAAGGCTGGAATCCATAGAGGGTTTGAGAGACGGGCAGGAGTTTAAAAGCAGGCAGGAAAAACTGCTTGAACGGTTGAATTCTCCCGGGCAATCAATATATGTATCAATGGACGGAAAAGATACCAACCCGGGGACAAAAGAGTTCCCCTTTGCAACCATCCGGAGAGCGCAGGAAGAAATCCGGAAAATCAAATCCGGGAAAGGGCTTCCCCGCGGAGGGATTGCCATCTACCTGAGAGGCGGCAGATATTTTCTCAATGAAGGGATTATCCTGCAAGAAAAAGATTCTGGAACCGAAGAATCACCGGTAGTTTACCGCGGTTATCCAGGCGAAGAAGCGAGGATCATTGGAGGCAGGCAGATAGAGAATTTCAAACAGCTTGCCGACCCCGACATCCTGCAAAAACTGCCCGAAGAATCCCGTGGCAGGGTATGGGTATGCGACCTGAAAAAAGAGGATATAACCGACTACGGAAAACTGCAGAACAGGGGTCATTCTCACTCTCTCTCAGATACGGGGGCGATGGAACTTTTTTTCAACACAAAACCCATGAGACTGGTACGCTGGCCCAAGGAAGGATGGCTGAGGGTAAGCGACATGGTCACACCCGAAGGAGACGGAAAGGTAAGAAGCTACGTTATACAAAAGGGAAGCTTCAGGTATTCAGATGCCAGGCCGGAGAGGTGGAAGGACGAAAAAGATATATGGACAGCCGGATACTTCCTGTGGCAGTGGGACAAAATACACACAAAGGTAGTCTCTGTAGATACAGAGAACAAAATCATAAAAATGGCACCGGACATAAGACACCATAAGAGTTATCCATCATACGATATGCCGGTCAGGACAGACGCTCCCTATTACCTTTATAACATCCTTTCAGAACTTTCCGTACCCGAAGAATTCTACATAGACAGGGATAATGGCAGTCTTTATTTCTATCCGCCTGATAAAATGGCAGGCAGTGAAATAATAGTTTCCACTTTGGATGCTCCCGTGATAGAGATGAAACAGGCTTCAAACATTATTCTTTTCGGATTATCCATTGAATGCACATGGCGCAATGCTATAGAGATAAACGGCGGCAGCAGCAACCTTATAGCAGGAACAATGGTACGAAATACAGGGGTGCTGGGAATTGAAATAAACGGAGGATGGAACAACGGCGTTGTGGGATGCAATATATACGATACGGGAGAAGGCGGAATCCGAATCAAAGAAGGTGGTGATAGGGCAAAACTTATACCTTCCGGCAATTACGTTGAGAATAACCACATATACAGGTTCAACAGGTTCAGCCACGGCGGAAACAAGTTCGGCATTACGATTGCCAACGGTACGGGCAACAGGGTATCCCATAACCTTCTTTCGGATGCTTCTTATATAGCCATGACTTTTGCCGGCAACGACAATATCATAGAATACAACGAGATATACGACGTGGTAAACGAGGGACGCGACGGCGGCGCTATATATACTTACGGAGCACCCAGGTACCTTATGAGCAGAGGCAATGTCATGAGGTACAATTTCATACATAATATAAACGAACATTCATCTCCCATTAAAACCCACCAGGTAACGGGACTTTACATAGACGCCCTGAACAGCGGAATGACAATGGAAGGAAATATTTTCTACCGCAATACAGAGCGCGCCATGTATGCACACGGACCCGACAATCGAATAGAGAATAACCTTTTTGTGGAAAACAACGTGGGCATCTCAATGGCCGACAGGTCATGGCTGCTGGACGAATCAAGGCTGTCCACGCTATTGATAAGGTCTGAAGAATTCTTCAGGGAGTTCAATTATAAACAGCCCCCCTGGAGTGCAAGATATCCCCGGCTGGCAAAAGTCTTTGAAGACAGACTTCCTCTCGGAAGAACGGAAAAGAACAATATAGAAAGAAACGTGAATGCTGAAGGTCCGTTTTTTACGGCACATGCCGTTATTAAAATGGAAAAAAATGTCATGAGAAACAACTGGGACGAAGGCACTCCTCTTCTGGTCAACCCGGATAAGCTTGATTTCAGGATGAGGCCAGGTTCTCCCGTTTACGGAGCCACCGGACATATGCCGATACCTTTTAAAGACATCGGAGTTTACAGGGACCCCTTGCGCGCAAGCTGGCCCGTAAACCGTTTACCTGCCGGGAAATACTATAAAAAGGAGATGATTTCACAGCCTATTCCCGTTTCATCCGCCAATCTGTTCCAACCTCTTAAAAAGGTAAGCGAAACCTATCAATATAACGTTATAAGAAGAAATGCCCCCGTCAACATTGACGGGAAACTGCAAAAAAGTGAATGGTCGGGCATGGATAAAACCCGCGCACTTTTTGTCGGGGAACACCACATTACGGGTGAAAGAAGAGACGGAGCGGAGAGTTACGCATGGCTTTCCTACGACGATAATTACCTTTACATAGGCATAGAGAATTCCCCGGACCCGGTTAAACCGGGCGTACCTGCGGCTTTATCCGCTCCATCGCCTCTCAACGAGATAGCGATAGAAGGAGTGCTGAACCAGAATACCGTGAGCTGGTGGAATGACGGTCTTCCCACGGGACCCATATATATCTTCACCGGGTATTCAGACGGCAGGCTTGTCATAAACAAAAAATTCAATATCCCGGATGCGGCGGTGAAGCAGCTGGAAGCCGAGATAGAATACAAGTCTGAAATCATTGACCCGAAAGAGTATCACTGGACGGCAGAATGGAAAATCCCTCTTGCCGCCCTTGAACTTGAAGTTAATAATATCAACTTACTCAGATTCAACATAGGCACACCCAAGAGAGGAGGCTGGTACGCGTGGGTGGCCACCGGAAGTTCCATATGGAGGATTGACAACGCCGGCTTTTTGAAATTCATTAAATAATATGCAGGTCGGACCTTCGTACAAAGGAGGAAATTATGCTTAGAAAAATCATATCGGGATTGGCGTTATATGCAGTGTGTTTATTAAGTTTTGCGGCAATGGCACCAGGGACAGAGATGAAACCCTTTCTCTATACCCAGGATTTTGAGGAATCCGACCCAGTACAATTTTCGGGCAGCGGCGGAAAGAAATATATCTCCAATTTCACCGGAATAACCGAAGAAAAAACCTTCTCCGGTAAAAAGTCCTACAAGCTCGATATTATCCTCGATGAAGGCGGTTATGCCTACTGGCATATTCCCGTAGCTGTTCCGGCAGAAGGAAAACTTAAATTCTCCGGACGCATCCTCCTGGGAGAAGAGACTACAGGAAGGGCCGCCATGGGAGCAAACGTCAACTTTCACCCTACCGGTCATTCTGCCACGGGTCCTTTTGGAAAACACGAAACAGCCGGGAAGGAATGGAAACTCGTAGAAGCGGATATAGTTAATTTCGCCAGGATTGCCGCCGATAATGTCACGAAACAACTTGTCTGGGAAGCAAAGGGAGAAAATGTCGGCAGCTATTTGGCTCGAATCGGCTTTCTTCTCACGGGAAAGGCAGGAACGAGAGTCGTAGTATATTTCGATGATATCAGAATAGATGGAGAGGTTCCTCACGAGCAGGCTTTCAAAGAAACGATTGAGAAAAGGTGGGCACCGGTTAAGGAAAGAAGCGGGGAGAAAACAGCCTCATGGGAAAAAATGCTGGCAGAGAGAGAAAAAGATATCGCTTCTCTCACTAATCTTTCCCCTGAATCAGAAGCGGCTAAAAAGAAGGCGGAAGAAAAGATTGCCTCGGCCATGACAAAATTAACCAGGATAAAAAGAAGAGGATTCATTCTTAATTCTGAGAAGAAGGAGATGGATATTCTTCTTGAAGAACTTTCAAAGCAATAAGCACTTTTTGAAACTTTTATATGCACTCAGTAATACAGTTTAATGATTTTTTGCATTCCTGTAACGACTATGTTAAGGGGATAAAATGAAAAAGGAAAAGATTCTTGTCGGATGGGCGGAAAGAAATATTACTCCCGACAGGCCGGTATTCCTTGTCGGGCAGTTTCATCCGAGAATTTCTGAATATGTAGACGGACCGGTCACTGCAACGGCTTTTGCGATAGGCACGGAAACCGATTATGCGGTAATGGTATCCTGCGACCTTGCTGTATTAAATACAGATATACGCGAGCGCTGCAGGGAAGCCATAAGGGAAAAATTGCCCGGAATAGACGCCGCCAGGGTTATTTTGAATGCCACCCATACACATTCGGCGCCCGGCACTGAAAAAAGGCGCTATCCGCCCGAGCCGCAAGGTGTAATGACGACTTCCGAATATGCGGACTTTTTTATCGGAAAAATCGTGGAGGCTGTCTCAGAAGCCTGGAACAAACGCATGGAAAGCGGCGTAAGCTGGGTTTACGGGCATGCGGTAGTAGGCCATAACAGGAGAGCATCCTATTTTGACGATATAAGCAAAAGGGATGGATACAAAAAGCATGCAGGGCTGGTGTCACACGGAACAAGCCGCATGTACGGTCAAACCAACGACCCGAATTTCAGCCATATAGAGGGATATGAAGACCACGGCATCGACATGCTTTTCACATGGGACGGCAATAATAATCCTACGGGGGTAATCATCAACCTTGCGTGCACTTCACAGGAAGTTGAAAATTCTCCTTACCTGTCTGCAGATTTCTGGCATGAAATAAGAATCGATGTACGCAGCCGCTGCGGCAGGGATTTATTTGTATTGCCTCAGTGCAGTGCGGCAGGAGACCAGTCCCCCCATTGCCTTATTTACAAGAAAAAGGAGGAGAGGATGCTCCGGCTTCGCGGACTTACCATGCGCCAGGAGATAGGAAGAAGAGTTTCCAATACAGTGGAAGACGTAATGGTCTGTGCAAGAAAAGAGATAATTACGGAAGCGCCCTTCACGCATATCGTGAAAAATATCAGGATAAAGAAACGGCTTGTTACAGATGAAGAACTTGCAGTGATAAAGGAAGAACTTGCAGAGCTTGAAAAAAGAGAGCCCTCCGGCTCACAGGAAGAAGCTATTAAAAGGTCAGGGATTGCACGGTGCCAAAGAGCCATAAGGCGATACGATAAACAGAAAGAGCATTCCTTCCTTGAAGAGGAGTTGCATGTCATCAGGCTGGGAGAAGCGGCATTTGCAACCAACCGGTTTGAGCTCTACCTCGATTACGGTATAAGGATAAAAGCCCGAAGCCCCTTCATGCAAACGTTTGTCGTTCAGCTGGCGGCAGGCGGAGAATACACCGCCACGTACCTGCCGACTCAAAGGGCGATTGCAGGGAAGAGTTACGGGGCCAATATCTTTGACAACGAGGCAGGTCCGGAAGGAGGCCAGCAGCTTGTCGAGGAAACCCTTAAAACCCTTCACGAATTATGGAATGAATAACTTTTTAAGAAACAGTAAAACTAAACCGGCAGGTCAAGGATAACATTCTGTTTTGCAAGCTTTTTCTGCAGGCTCTTTCTATCGAGAGCGTAAAAGCTTTCAGCCTTTTCACTGCAAAGCATGGAGGCAGCGGTGCCGGCGGCCTCGCCTGTGACTGCGCATGCCGGTATCGCCCTTGTAACATCCCAGGCTGTATCCGCAGATATGCACCTTCCCGCAGTTACCAGGTTCTTATTCTTCACTCCTGCAAGCGCCCTGAAAGGGATGTAATATACAGGCCCAGCCTTGCGCCAGTCGCCGGTCATCCCGACAGTATCAGGAAAACGCGTCCGTTCATCATCCTCGTTAAGTTCTATCTCGCCTTTAAGCCTGCGGGTCATCCTGAAGCAGGGTATGGAAGGCAGGAGAAGCGGATAGATACCGGGGGTTTCCTTCTTCATGGATTCGAGTTTTTCCCTTACCAGCCCGTGGGAATACAAAAGGTGTGAATTGACGCCTTCAGCCGTGCATCCGGAAAACTGAGGTTTGCCTTCGCAAACCTTTCCCAGCGGGTCGTATCCGTCTGCAAGCGGCATCAATTTGATCTCTCCGGAATCCATGTAAAAAAACCATCCGGCGCCGAAATTTGTGTCGAGAGAAACAGTTTCTTCGCCTGCAAAAACGCATATATCGGCATCTCCCGTGGCGTCCACCACAACTGCGCACCTGATAAGAGAAAACCCGTCCTTATTGTGTATCGCAACCGCCGTAATCCTGCTTCCTTTTTTTTCAATATCGACAGCCTTCGTATCGTAGAATATGTCAACTCCTGTTTCTACAAGAAGATTCTCAAGGGCCAGCATGAATGAAGCAGGATTGAACCTGGCCCGGTACCTGTTCTTTAACCTCAGAGATTTATCCCCGTTTTCCCTCCAGCATTCTGGTATCCGGTCCGGTTGGCCGGCAACTGAAAGTTTCAGAAACTCTTCGCCAAGTCCGCCGGCAACCTGCCTGCCCATACCATCGCACAGGGGAAGGTAGACAACAACATTTCCAAGGGTGGCAAGCCCGCCCGGGAAGCACTGTTTTTCAATCATGCAGACTCTTGAATTGTTTCTTGCCGCAGCCACAGCCGCCGCAACTCCGGCAATACCTCCTCCCGCAACAACCACTTCGTATTCCTTCTTCATCAGTATTTCCTTTTTTTCAGTTAACCTTAAATACAATGTATCCGTATTTTCCCTCAACTGAAACCTCTATTCCCTTGTCCGGAACTTCTTCAGAGGTATGCAGAGTGACCGAAGGGGTTTTATCAATAACCTCTATTTTCCTTCCCGTAAATTCATCGGGCAATTTTACCAGGTCTTTCTTCACCGTCTTATGGTAATCAAGGTAAAATACATCATCGTCCTCCTGCCTGTTCCAGTAGAAGCAGGTTGCACTGCCTGCAAGTTTCGGATTGAAATACTGCCTGTACCCCACGAAATAAAATTCTTTCCCCTTTTCAACATTGCCCATCCTGGAATCTGCCGCGGCAGGATATGTCTTGGCTGTACTGTATATCTGCAGGAACCTGTCGGTATTCTTTATTCTTTCCGAAGGCACGCTCATGCCGTGGATGGGTGAATAGCCGAGAGCAAAACCCACTTCCCTTGATATATTGCCTCCTTCCCCTGTTCCCATGAACTGGATAAACCTGTCAGGAGGATTCTGCGGATCGGAGATATTCCCGTCTTTGATAGTGAAATTGAGAGGCACTTTAAGACGTGAAGGGATATTCTGCATATTCTGAAAATCAAACCTGTCATCTCCTGCGGTAAAAGGAAGAGTCCTGGGTACATAGTAATGGCGGAAATGGTACTGCCCCATGTATAGTGGAGCGTTCATAACCCCGAGAAAAAGCCGGAACTGGAAATCCTGCAAAGCTCTGGACCTGTAGTAAACAACGTTTGCCCCGTTGGGGAAAAACCTGTAAGTGATACTATCGCTTACCACGGCATCCAGGTGGTCTGCAACGAAATTCCTTTCCTGGCCGGGATTGGCCGCAATGTCAGCAAGAAGAGAGCCAGGATTTACAATATCGTACTGTTCCACTATGTCAAACCTGCTGCATGAAACAACCTTGTTTTCTTCAATTGGAGTTGTGCCGTTTACGAGATACTCCTGCTTCTTTATGCGGAGAGCAGGTCTTACCTGGAACACTTTCCATTCAATCGCTTCAACGGTTGCCCCGTCAGAAACCCTTTTAAAGATTTTCCCTGCAATCCTTCTTTCAAACTTCCAGAACCCGCCTTTGCCCGAATTGGCTCCAAGAAAAACTATGCTTTTACCGTCAAGCACCTTTATCAGAAAATAGTTCCTGCCTTCCTCATCCAGCCACTGGCTGCCCGTGTCTTTTGAACTGAGTCCGTGGCCTTTTGTAACAATCTCGCGTCCATCAGAACACCCGTGATTTCCTCCTATGTAAGTGTCGCTTATACGCCAGGCTACCGTGTCATCTCCGTTGGCATGTATCAGTCTGCCGGAATTGAGTTCTCCCGAAGACATGGGAGTTTCCTTTTTCACAAGGTAAGTGTTCCTGAAGTTGACCTGGTTATTCCTGCCGAAACCCACACGAACCACGAGGTCTTCATCAGCAGAAAAAGGGCTTCTTATATAGACAAAGCCTTCAGTCTTCAGCACTTTTAACTCGCAAGTCTTAAAACCATTTCCATGAGAATCAACGGTAAGGGCAAGAAAAAGCATAAAACCTGCCAGGACCATCCTTCTGATTGAAGAGGCAGGTATTTTGGCATCCACTACTTCAAGTTTATTTTTCCGCTCCATGCAGTAAACAACTCCTTCAAAAATTCCTGACATGTCGTCCGCCTTTCTTATTGGAAAATTATTTAACATACTAAGGTTAGCAGAAATAAGAATGGAAATCAAACAATAGCATATTTTCATGTAGGGGTGAATTGCATTTGACAAAAAAAAGGAAAACAGTATAATACACATCAACATCATAAGATTTCGGTATTCTCCAAAACTATAAAAAAATTCTTAAGGAGGTGAAAAAGATGCCAAATAAGAAATTTAGCCGCCGAAGTTTTAACGAAGGCGAAGGATTTACGCTGATAGAACTGCTGGTAGTAATAGCAATCATAGCAATACTTGCAGCCATGCTGCTTCCTGCGCTTTCAAGGGCAAGGGAACAGGCCAGAAGGTCTGTCTGCATATCAAACCTCAAACAGCTCGGGCTTGCCCTGAAAATGTATTCCCAGGATTATAACGAGTTTTTCCCGATAGCCCCGAATGACACAACCGGCTCGGTTGCAATAAATGACCAGAGCACAGTAAATAATCTCGGACTATTGTATGACTCATATATCTCTGCACTTGATGCATTCCTATGCCCTTCGGACATGGTTAAAAACTCTGCGAACCTTTCCAGTCCCGGTGTTTCTGACAAAGGCAGAAACCTCGTGGGCAGTTTATCCTATGCATACGCGAGAAACCTGACCGAACAGTCGGGAAATGAAACGGTAATAATGGTAGACAGGGCAGGGGCTGATATGCAAAGATGGTCAAAAACATGGCTTCTTACGGGCGATTACACGAGGGGAAGGGTAAACCACAAGAGTGATGGTGTGAATGCACTCTATGTCGGAGGAAACGTTGCATGGATGCCGGCTTCAAAGGCAAACCCCGGGGATATGTTTCCCAACCGTCTCAATTATGCAACCGTTGTGGACGACGAGCCCGATTACAGTAGCATTTCACACGAAGGCTCGGTTTGGAACCCCTGATATTTGAGATTTAATTAAAGAGGAAAATTTTCTCTCGCCGGGGTTCTTTTTTTTGGCGCAGCAAAAGTATCAATACCTTGAGGTAAATGGAATTACATGCATTTCATATGAACAATTTATTCAACCGAAAAAATGAGCAAACTCAGACTGGAATCATATACCATGCCGGCGCCCAGTCTCGGCCCTGAAAATCCCCTGCCTCCTCTTGATACATGCCTGCCGTACAAGGTACAGGACGGTTACACCAGAGAAAGGGCGGAACGCAGTTTCAGAACCGTTGTCCTGGAAAACAATATCCTGAAAGCCACTTTCCTGATAGAGCTTGGTGGGAGACTCTGGTCGCTATACAACAAGAAAGAAA
>Ga0116144_10001597_pt1 | contig 26532 bp, 13 predicted proteins | sample AD_UKC035_MetaG_FD_89746 | JGI IMG/M metagenome (GOLD analysis project Ga0116144, IMG submission 89746) | Active sludge microbial communities of municipal wastewater-treating anaerobic digesters from USA - AD_UKC035_MetaG | ecosystem: Engineered > Bioreactor > Anaerobic > Digestate | place: USA...
ATAGCCACAGAGATCACAGAGTTCACAGAGAAAACCCTTTGTGTCCTTCGTGTCCTTTGTGGTGAAAATTTTCATCCAACCGCTGGTGAACCGCCGGTTAATGATGAATTCCTCTGAAAATAGCCTCAACGGATTGAACGGATTCAACGGAAAAATATCGTTAAATTCCGTTACATCCGTTGAGAAAGTTTTTTCATCCCACCGCTGGTGAACCGCCGGTTCATGATGAATTCTTCTGAGAGAAATTCCCGCCCCATTCCACTCACTGGTCCAACTGACCGAGAAGTTGTTGGGCTTCCTGCGCCCACACTTCAGGTGGATTGGTATCCAAAAAACGCTGGAGTGTCTCCCTAGCCTGAGCGTTTTGCCCGGCCACGGCATAGGCGCGCCCTAAAGCAAACAACGCCTCGCGCATATCAGGCGACTGCTCCAGGGCCTCCTCCAACAAGGCAATCGCTTCGTCCACCCGGTTTTGGAAGATGTGGATGTTCGCCAGGCCGACCAAAGCCTCCGGCTTATTGGGCGCAGACTGTAAAGCCAGCTCAAACTCGGATTGCGATTTAGCAAGGTAGTCCGCATCCGGTTGGAGCGCGCCCGCCGGGAATGCCAGCACCAGGTAGGTGGCGCCCAACTGATAGTGCGAGTCAGCATCCTGCGCATCAATGGCTAACGCCGCTTGAAATTCCGCCACCGCCGTGGTCAAATCCCCCAACTGATAAGCCAGAACACCGAGGTTGTGATGGACTGCCGCACCGCGTCCCGGGTCAAGGGCCAACGAACGGTTAAAGGATTCTCTGGCTTTGTCGTACTCTTGCAGGTTAAAACACGCCAACCCCAGCAAAAAATGGGCCTCAGCATCCTTATCATTCTGCGCAACGAGCTGTTCCAATGTTGCCTTAGCCGCAACAAACTCACCAGCATCCAACTGTGCCTGAGCAGCCTCAATATCGCCCCCGATCACACTCGCTTCGGGTGTGGGCGTTTTTGCCGACCGCTGCAACAGCCATGAACCTCCGGACACCAAGGCCCCTACAACCAACACAATCGCAACCACACTCACCACAAGGCGTTTCTGCATAGACCCTCCTCTGTTTTATTCGTAAGATTATTTATGAAACTCAAATTTTTTGTGGCTCCAGCAGGACAACTTGAGTTTCTTCTGATTCACTGCCGGCGGTTACTTTCAAGCTAGGCTCGGTTGTGTACTGCGCAATCCCCATCTCTTTCAAAAAGCGCGTTACCGGCTCACGCTTGATAGCCAAGTTGGGGATCTCATACTGCATGGGCACCACAATGTCCGGCTCGATTAAGCTGACAACTTCCGAAGCCATTTCTGCCGTCATCCCTTTGGGAATCCCCACCGGCAGCAGCAACACCTGGACGCCGCCCATCATTTCAACCTGCGCCTGCGTCGGGATATTTCCCAACGCGCCCAGATGACAAATCACCACACCATTGACATTAAAAACGTATACGATGTTTTGCCCTAATTCGGCGCCTTGTTTGGCATCGCGGAAGGTGGCGATGCCGGTGATAAATAAACCGCCAACTTCATATTCACCTGGTCCGGCAAACGTATGCTCCACATTCCGCAAGCCCTTCCACCGCGCTTTTTCCGGTTCATCCATAAATGCACTGCTCGTCACCACTTCCGCCCGCGCACGGGGCAATACCAGCCCCGACTCATCCTCATTAAAGGGGTCGGTTACGACGGCGGGAAAACCGCGTTCGACAATGCGAAAACACCCCAAACCATACCATGTCAATTCCATTGACCGCTCCTATTCTTGTTAAGTTATGCTTTCCTTAGCATTATAATCAAAAAAAGAACCTAGCCAACTTTTACAGATCGTTTACAAAACAGCGTTATTCCCCCGGTCGAGGAGATATTTGACCTAAATTATGAAAATTTCCTTAGGTTTTTCTAAAAGGATTTGTACCATATCCCACTTGTGCTATAATTAAGTCAGGGAATGATTAGGAACACGCACAATATCTCCCCACATCCAGTTAACAAAATCAGGTGGCGTGGCTTTCACTGTTTTGAGGTGCCTATGTCACAATCGCCCATCAAATTTATCCCACCCAATCAATCCAACCAACTCACCGAGTTGGCCGAACGCGCCCGCGTAAGTTTGAGCCGGTTCGCCGGGCTGGAAATCGAATACAACGCAATTGGCCTGCAAATGTTAGATGAATGGATTGATCGTCACTTAAAGCAATTCCCCGAACCGTCCCAAGAAATTGTTATGGTATGGGGCGCCTTTCTTGGCGAAACGTTTCGACGCCGGTTCAACGGCGCCTGGGGTGTTCAAAGTGCAGGACGAAAACCACAACTTGGCGTCATTTGCCCCAGAGATGAAGATGACGGCATCGTCTTCACTGATGTGATGGATCAAATGCAGCGCCGCATCAAGATTGGCATGAATGAATCCCTTGCCTTTTACTATACCCTCAAAGGGGTGGAAATCAAAAGCTAACCGGCGCGGGAGCCTCTCAAGAGTGACTTATCTGTAAAAGAACTTTGCTGCCCCCAAACCGGCGGATGAAGCGGCGTCAGCCGGCCAGACAAGGCTCGTCTTCCTCCGGTTCGTCATCTTCGTCCCGCTCCCCCCGGGAACGGTCAGCGAACTCCCGCAAGCGCGCTTCGGCCATTGCGTGAAGCGACCCCTCCGGAAAGTTTCCCTCAGCATCCCGCACACCGGCCACCAGCCCGGTCAACAGTGACAATCCTTCATCCACCGTCGCCACCGCATAAACATGGAATTGTCCGGCGCGCACCGCCTCGACCACATCCTCCCGCAACATTAAATTGCGCAGATTAGAAATCGGAATGATCACACCCTGCGTGCCGGTAAACCCTCGGCTCCGGCAAATCTCAAAGAATCCCTCAATTTTTTCATTCACCCCGCCAATCGCCAACACCCGCCCTAACTGATCCACCGCCCCGGTGGCGGCCAAGTCCTGGCGCAGCGGCGCCAACGCAACAGCGGAAATCAAAGCGTACAGTTCGGCGGACGAAGCGCTGTCCCCCTCAATTTCATCGTACAGTTGCTCGAAACTCAAACTCGCCTCCAACGAAAGTGAATGTTCCGTGCCGTACTGCCCGCCAAAGTACCCCACCAGCGACAATACCCCTTTGCCGTGGATCGGGCCGCCCAACTGCACCTCACGCTGTACATCCAGAACATTGCCCCGCCCCACATACGCGCGCGCTGTAATGCGGCTGGGCATCCCGTAACTGTATCCCCCCATCGAGACGACCGACAGTCCGTTGATCTGGCCGACCGCGGCGCCTTCCGTCATCACGATCAAGCTATTCTCTAAGATCTCGCGGCGGATAATGTCCTCCGACAAACTCACCCGTCGCTTTTGCTGCGCCAGCGCGTGCCGTACATCTGCATAGCGGACAGATTCTTGCCCGGCGCGGCGCGCCCAATACACAGCCTCCCGCACGAGATCGGCAATGGGGCCGAAACGCGCGCTCAGCCGTTCCTGATAATCGGCCAGCCACGCGCCAAAATCCACCACCCGCGCCAGTGCTTCTGGTGTAAAAGGTAGCAGGGATTCTTCCGCACACAACGCGCGCACAAAACGTCCGTAAATCTGTTCAATCTCCGGCGTGCGCGGCATCGTCAGTTCAAACTCGGCCAAAACCTTAAAAAGCTTGGCAAAATCTTCGTCGTAATCATAGAGCGCATAATAAATTTCCGGCGCGCCCCGCAGGATAATTTTCGCCCGCAGGGGAATGGACTCTGGCTTGGGTGTCACCATACTGACCAATTGCTGGCTATCGGGCGATTCAATGCGCAGCGTCTCGGTCAACAAAGCCCGCTTCAGCTCAGCCCACATATGGGGCGACTCAAACAGAGCCTCCGCATCCAGGATCAAGTACCCGCCGTTGGCCAGATGCAATACACCAGGGCGAAGCAGAGTATGATCGGTCATCGTTGAGCCATGGCGCATATCGTATTCAATACGCCCAAACAGCTTCTCATACGTTGGCATCTCCTCAACGATCACCGGCGCTCCCTGCGTCTGCCGGTGATCCACAAATAGATTGACACGATAACGCTGCGCCAGAGGCACATCTAATAACGAAGCGCGCTCCTGCGCCCCTTCAGCCTCTCCATCGCGAAACAAATCCAGACGTTGAACAATATCCTGGCGCACTTCCGCCAGATATTCTTTGACCTCCGCATGGGTGGCATATTTATCTTCCAACTCTCGCAGCAAAGGCTGAATGGTGAAATCAGCCACGCTACGGTCCAACGCTTCAATCTCGGCCTGTGCAGCGCGCTCGTGCTCCCGCAACCGGCGCAGCGCGGCGTCCAATAAACCGTCCAGCATCGCCATATCAGTCTCGATGCGCTCACGCACCTCTGCCGGCAACGCGTCGAAAGCCTCGGAGGTAAGCGCCTCGCCCTCGTGAAGCGGCGCAACAAACAGCCCTGAAGCCGACTGCATGAGCTTGAAGCCGTACTCCTGACAGGCACTCTCGACCCCCGACAGCGCCTCCTCCTGCACCCCTATGAACTTCTGCTCCAGCGCGTCCAGCGCTTCAGCATACTGATCGGTTTCGAAGGCGCGCACCAACCGTTCCGCTATCGCACTATTAAAGCGTTCCATATCATCGCGGAACTGCGCCCCTTGGCGCGGCGGCAGGCAGATTGCCCGCGGCGCGCGTGGGTCGGCAAAATAGTTCACATACACCCAATCGCCCGGCGTCGGTTCCTGCGCCGCCTGCTGCGCCACCAAGTGCTGCAACACCGAGCGGCGGCCCGTGCCCATCGGCCCGGTCACAAAAAGATTAAAGCCAGGGCTGCGAATATCCAACCCGAAACGGATTGCCTCCACCGCGCGCTCTTGCCCAATGATGTCAGGAATATCCAGCAACGCTTCATCCGCCGGTTCGACAAAACATGCCGGATCGCAGCGCCGGCAGAGAGCTTCTGGGGAGATTTCCAACAGATACTCGGTACTCTTCATAAATCCTCACATGATATAAATACAACAGGGCTAGAGGTGAAGTCAAGCAACCTCACCTATAGCCCTGTAATCAGTATAAAAATCTTGTGAAAGCCCCTGGTATTCGCCAGACCTTCACCAGAGTCATCACAGCGGTCAGCAGATTAACGCCGCCCCAGATGCATCGGCATGACAACGTGGACAAAGGCGTCGTCGCCAATGGCCTTGATCAGGCCGGGATTTGTGGGGGCATTCAATTCCAACGACACCTGCGGCATCGCCAACGCAGAGAAAACATCCGTCAAGAAGCGCACGTTAAAGGCAATCTCTAACTCCAGCGCCTCGCCCTCAACGTTAGCCGCCAGACGGGTAGAGCCTTGTCCAGACTCGGAAGAATCCGCCGAAACCACGATTTCACCAGGGGTAATGCTTAATGTCACGATATTCGCAGCGTCGCGGGCAAAAATAGCCGCCCGCTTGCACGCCTGCAAAATTTCCTCGCGCCCCAGCACCACGCGGGTGGTGCTACTCACCGGAATGATCCGCCGCACATCCGGGAAATTGGCATCAATCAACTGGGAATTGAGCACTGTGTCCTTGAGTTGGAAGAGAATCTGGTTGTGTTGATGCGTGGTTGAAATTGAGACCGGCTCCTCCTGGCTGCCGATAATGCGCAGCACTTCAGAGAGCGCACGGGCCGGGATGATAACGCTGAACGGCTGCGGGACGGGATGAATCAGCGGGATGCGGCGCATGGAAAGGCGGAAGCCATCAGCAGCAGCGAGGGTCAACGTATCCTCGGCAAACTCGGCCAAAACGCCGGTCAAAACGGGATGGCTTTCATCCGTTGAGGCGGCAAAGATGACCTGCCCCAATCCAAGGCGCAGGTCTCCCGCTTCTACAGCAAAACCGTTGCTCTCTTCGGGAGCCGGCACTACCGGAAATTCATCGGCGGCAATGCCCCGAAAGTTAGCCTTGACCGAACCACACGCCAACGCCAACGCTAATGATGGCTCATCCAGGGTTAGATCCACCTGATCAGGCGGCAGCGAATTAACCAAATCAATAAAGTTACGCGCCGGCACGGTCACAGCGCCGTCAGTCTCCACCCTCGCCCCTACCCAATGAACCACACTCAATTCGAGATTGGTGGTCGCCAGTTTGAGCTGCCCCCGGTCGGTTGCCAGCAGCACATTGCTTAAAATGGGCATAGTAGTCCGTGAGGGTACGGCCCGACCCACAATCCCCAAACCGCGCGCCAGGTTTTCTTGAAGACAAGAAAGTTTCATTGAGGACCTCCTAAGTGTTTAGTTACGCCAAGTATAATGGACAAATAACAAATAGCAAATAGCGAATAGCGGAGATGCCCTGCAATTCGTAATTCGTAATTCGTAATTCGTAACTTCTCACTCCTCACTTCTCACTCCGATCATCTCCGTCGCCGCCGTCGCCAGGCCGACAAGCAGCCAGAAGAGTGTGACTGAGTGGTGAAAGTCTAGGCTGAAGAAATAGTGATCGAACACGCCGCCGACCAATCCGCCAATGATGGCAGCATGGATGCCATACCACAGTGGCTCAAGCTCCGGGTGACACCCTACCGCAACGCGCCGCCGCCAAAAACGCGCCAGCACAGTCCCCATAATGACAAGAAAGGTGACCAACCCCACCAATCCCATCTGCGCAGCGATCAACAAGTACACGCTGGCGACGGCGACGTAAATATCAATATCCGGCGCGCCGGCGAATCCTACCCCCAACACTGGGTAACGCGCAATGAGGGTAAAGGTATCTTTATACTCCCCCATGCGCATCTGCGTGGAGAGGTCTTCCTGCAAAAAACCCTCAACGAAGTGCGTCACCAATCCCTGCGTCCATGGCAATACCAGGAAGAGGAGCAACCCCACCCCCATCAAGGGCAACAGCTTACGATAACGCAGCCCCGCAAGAACGGTCACGGCCACGGCCAGACCCAGCATCGAACCACGCGAGACGGTCAACCCCAAACCCAGACCCATCACCCCCATTGCGCCCAATAAAAGCCAGCGCGGCAAGAAAGGGCGGCGGGCAAACAGTTGCGGCGCCGCCATCGCCAGGGCCACGTTGAGCAGGCTGCCCAACACATTTGGGTGAACCGAAGTGGATGTCGCCCGTTGCATCAAAGTGGGATCATCGCGGATATACCACAGCACCCCCGACCCAGTGGGATATCCAAAGCGCCCCAGGGCGGACAAGATGCGAATCGCCAGCTCATCCGGCAGAAAATACAGGCCAATCCCCAACAACGCCGCCGCAGTCGCGCCCAACACCACCCACCGCATCAGGGAGCGCAGGCGGGCTACGTCGCGCACAGTGTTGACCACCAGATAGAACAGCGCAATACTGAGCAACACCTCGGCGAAATGGCGCACCAAATAACTGGTCAAAGCCCCGTGGGACAGCCCCGACACAAACGCGCCGATCGCCATCAACATAAACGCCAGTACCGCACCGCCCACCGGCGTCATCACAAAACGCTGCTCCTCTCCCAATATATAAGGTAAAGCCCATACCGCGAACAAGGCCAACAACGTCAAATCCAGAAACGTAGGGGTGAATCCCAAATCAAAGGGGACCGAGGCGAAAGGCAGCAGGGCGATAATGCCGATCACGCCCAGGTAGGCAATTTCAATATCGCGCAACACCCAGGCGACGTACCCTAACCCCACCAACAGCGCCAACACCGGCAGCGCGCCAACCTCGGCAATGAGCCACCCGCCCCCTACCCCAACCACCGCCATTGCCAGCAACAACGCGCCGACCAACAGCCAACGTCGCCGGGTAAACAACAGCCAGCGCGCTGGACTGTGTTCGAGCAAATCCTGGATCGTTATGCGCCAATTCGTCATTATGCGGACGATTATACTTTGCCAGCAGAGTGCGTCAAGAGAACAAACAGCACGCTGGCATGCCTCTAACACTTGCAAATATATAAGATTCGTGGTAATCTTCTCAATAGAAATGACCTTATTCATCCAAAAGGAGTGACTATGTCCAAGCAACTCAAGAATCTGGGCGACGATCTACTGGCCGGAGGTTTTACACTCTTTGCGCAATTTATGGTGAAGGCGCAGCCTATTTGGGACAAATACAAAATATGGATCAGCATTGCCCTGGGCGTTGCCATCGGGCTGGTTATCGGTTGGGGCCTCTTCCCGGTAGAATGGGAAAATGCCACCGCCGGGCACCTGTATGCCGATTACCAGGCTTATTATCTGGCCGCGGTGGCCGAGGATTATATTGAAACTGGGGACAAACAAATGGTTGTGAAACGGTTAGGGCTGGATTTACCCAAGAGCAGCCACATCCCCTGGTTAGCCAAGAAAACCACCCTCGACAACGACCTCAAACGAGCCATCACCAATGCCGAAACCTACAAACTCAGCACCAACAAAATTATCGCCTTGCAGCGTATGGCACAGGACATGCCGAATATTCGCGCCAGCATTGAAAAGGCAACTACCCCAAAAGGGTCGCCACTACAGGTCCTCGGCACACTCTTCCTCATTCTAGTGCTTGTGCTGGGGGTCGTGGCGGCGATCTGGTTCCTCGTCATCAACAAACGCCGCGCCCCTGAGCCGGAAGAAGCCTTTGAGCCGACGGAGTACGGCGCTGCCATAGAGGTCGAACCCGGTGTGGAACCGCCCGTCAAATCCTTCACCACCACCTACGTGATGGGTGATGATTTCTTCGACCCCTCTTTCAGCATCGAAATCGGGCCGGATTTCCTCGGCGAGTGCGGCATCGGCATTTCCGAGACCATCGGCGCGGGCGACCCTAAGAAAGTCACTGCCTTTGAAGCCTGGCTGTTCGACAAAAGCGACATCCGCACCGAGACCACCGTACTCGCCAGTGAGTATGCCTTCAATGAGCCGGACTTGCGCGCAAAATTAGAACCCAAAGGCGATGTCCAGCAGCTCGCGGCAGGACAAGGCGCCGCCATTGAAACCAGCGCGCTGCGCATCGAAGTGCGCGTGAAAGAATTGGAATACGCGCAGGGCAATTTGCCCCAACACAGCTTCGTGCAGAAAGTCACCTTTGAACTGCGCGCCTGGGTCAAAGCCACACAAAACGCTATCTGACCGGATTTGATCCGCCGCGCAACCGATTCAGCAAAAAAAGTCCTCCCACTCGCTCAAGTGGGAGGACTTTTTTACTTTCTGGCAATGGATTTAACGTTTCACCCATTGCATCCGCTGACCGTTATGGTTCCGGCGTCACTACGATAGCATCGGGCGGGGGAATGAAATTCGGGCCATACTTATATTGTGCCGGCCAGGGGACAAAGTGACTGACGAAGTTATCCTGGTACACAATCGTGCCGGAGGCATCCCGCACCACACGCCCCAACGTCGCCAGCAGGCCATCATGGGGATTTTCTATCTTGACCAGCGTGCCGGACGGTAAAGTGGGATCGTATTCATAAATCGCCGCGCCCGGCGGCTCCGGCTTCCCCGATTCTGGCCCGATCTGCTCGACCGTGCGCCCATCAGAGGTGCTGTAAAACAAAAAGCGCAGGCGCGCGCGCGCGGCATCCACCTGTGTCTGAATCAGGATATGGTGAGGCGTATCATTCTTAAAACGGAAATCCACCAACGGGGAATACACCGTCGCATCAAAGCCGGGGCCAAAACCGCCCAGTTCGTAATAGCCCACCCGATAGGCATGCGCCCAACGCTCCACAATCGGATAGCCTCCGTAGTAGGCAGCGCGGAACGCGGTGGTGGCAACCTGGCAAATACCGCCCCCCACCCCTGGCACGGTGCGCCCGTTGATAATCACATAAGACTCATCGTACCCCTGCTCCACCGAAACGTCGCCCAGGTACTCATTGAACGAGAAGGTCTGCCCCGGCGCAATAATGACGCCGTCAAATTTGGAAGCGCCCAGGCGGATATTCTTATCCCGTGCCGAAGAAGAGCCGGTAAAATAAGATTCCCCCACCGCCACGACTTCGCGGATGCCCAAATCGGCTGCCGTGATGGAATCTGGACGGGCGGGTGGAATTGTGTTGATCACCAGGGGGATAAAATGCTCCCCGTTCGGAAGCCGCTCGTTGATGCGCAGAATCGTCGCCGCCACATCAAGCTCCCGTCCGGTAACGCTAGGAGAGATAGGGGTCAGCGCGATCGCGGTCGCATCAAAGCGGAAGGTCGCATCCACCGGTTCGCGGAAAAGGGCCAGCGCCAGCGGGCTGAGAAACTGCGCCAACGCCGCCTGATCCAGCCCGACCGTGACCGACTCGGCGGCAATCTGCACATTAAGCATTTCCAACAACACATCAGAAGGCAACACCCACGGACCGGGATCGCCCGCGCCGGGGTCGGCCAGCAGCAGCGTCAACGGTTGCGCCAGCATAGTGTGCGCCAGGGCCAGGGCGTGCTCCACCTTGGTGTCATTGATTTGTGGCGGCAACGCAGTGAAAACCGGCACGATCTCCGCCGGCTCCAGCGCGTAAAGGTGCGGCAGCAATGCCTCCAACGTCGCCGTGACCACCATCTGCCGCCCCACGCGCCCTGGCGCCAGTTGCAACTCGGCGCCCACCCGGCGCACCGCCGCATCCTGCGCCGGCAATGCCAGTTCCACAGCAATTGCCTGCAACCGCTCCCGCGCCAGGCGTTCATTCCAGGCCAACACCGGGGAAAAAGTGACGCCGTTGAGGAGCACATTCAACCGTTCTTGCAGGCCATTCAGGCCCGCCTCCTGACGCCCAACAGCGTAAGCCTGCGTCAACGTTGCCGCCGTATCCACCGTCATCCCCAGGTCGGCGGGGGAGAGTGACCAACGCTGTCCTTCCGGGCCGACAATCACTAAATTGGGCTGCTGCAACGGCAAAGAGACCTGCAAATGGGTCGTTGCAGCCTCCGGCGTCATTCCCCCCAGGGCAATGTCCCACACCCACACCCCTGGCAAGAACTTATGTTGCAGTCCCGGTCCCAAAGCCCAGGCAGACACGGTGATCAGCAACAGCAAAACCACGGTCAAAGCCATCAATAAGCGGCCCATCGTGTTAAAGCCCCAACTCCATCAGACTCAAGGCCAGCGCGCCCCACAACCCCACATCCCCGCCCAACATAGCAGGAACCACGCGGGTCTGCTCCTGATACGCCTGGGGGGCGCGCGCCGCGATGGTCTGACGTAGCGGCCCAAATAGCAAATCGCCGGCCAACGTCACACTCCCCCCCAGCACAAACAGCGAAGGGTTCAGCAAGTACATCATTCCCACAATCGTCGCGCCGAGATAGGCGCCGGCCTGTTCAAAAACAGAGATGGACAGCGGATCACCCTGTTGCCCGGCTTCGTTGACTTCTTTGGCAGTAATCTTTGCCAGATCGCCGCGAACCATCTCCAGCAACACCGAGGGTTCCCCGGCAATGATCCGCTCACGAGCCTGCCGCGCGATAGCCGTCCCCGAGGCCATCACCTCCAAGCAGCCCGAGTTGCCACAGCCACAGAGCGGGCCTTGCATATCCACCACCAAATGACCGATTTCGCCGCCCAGGCCGTTCCCGCCGGTAAACAGGCGGTTGTTGAAAATCATGCCGCCGCCGATGCCGGTGCTGATGGTCATGTAGATCATGTCGGCCACACCACGCCCCGCGCCGAAGCGGTGTTCAGCCAACGCCGCGACATCGGCGTCATTCCCCACAAAGACCGGCGCATGGAATTTTTCCAGCAGAATATCGCGCAAGGGCACATTCTGCCATCCCGGCAAATTGGGGGCAAAGCGCACCACGCCCCGTTTGAAATCTATGGGACCGGGAACACCAATGGCAATCCCCGACACGGGGTTATCCATCGGCCAGACCTGATGGATGGCTAACTGCACACGCCGCAACACAGCGGACTGCCCCTCATCTGCTTCGGTAGGCATGGCGACGCGGGCCTCCAACACATCGTCAGCCGTGTAACGCGCTGCCCGGATTTGCGTCCCCCCCAAATCTACGGCAATGAATTGCAAAGACCCCATTCCTTCCTCCCACTCGCTTGAAAATAGGGATTGAAGATTGGGGACTAGGGATTGGGCCAACCCAATCCCTAGTCCCCAATCCCTAATCCCTGCGGTGACATCTTCATCCAACCTGGAATTTTACCACATTCTATCCATGCTGCATCCGGGCCTGACGCCAGCGGGGAATTTCGGCAGCCGACCGCGCATTGAGCAAATGCTGCGGCCCGGCCCAACCACGCCGGGCCATCGCCATGCCGAAATCCAGCACGGCAAATCCTTCCCGATCGTGGGCGTCGGAACTAATGGCTAAAGTGACCCCTAATTCCAGAGCGCGCCGCACATAAATGTCATTCAGGTCGAGGCGCTGCGGCCAGGCGTTGATCTCCAGAGCCACACCGCGCGCCGCCGCCGCGCGAAACACCGCTTCGACATCCACGTCCACGCCGTGACGCAGTCCGAGCAGCCGGTTCAAAGGATGGCCGATCAAATCCACGTGGGGGTTCTGCATCGCAGTGATGATCCGCCGCGTCATCTGTTCACGCGGCAAACTGAGGTCGGTATGCACGGACGCGACCACAAAATCCAACCGGGCCAGCGCCTCATCCGACCAATCCAGCGTCCCATCGGCCTGAATGTTCACCTCAGCCCCGGCAAACACCTGGAACTCACGGAATAGCGGTGTCCCTTTGGCAAACCAGGCATTAACGCGGGCAACATCGGCCAGAAAGTCGTCCAAAACTTCCGGCGTCAGCCCCTTGCCGCAGGCGGTTCCATTCGTGTGATCGGCCACCACCATATACCGCAGTCCGACTTGCCGCGCGGCAGCCACCATCTCTTCCAGGTTGTGCTCGCCGTTGGAATAGTCAGTATGACATTGAAAATCCCCCAACAAATTGCCGCGCTCCACCAGGCGCGGCAAACGCCCCGCCTGCGCCGCCTCAATCTCGCCGCGATCCTCGCGCAATTCTGGCGGAATCCAGGGCAACCCTAAGGTAGCATAGACGGCTTCCTCCCCGGCGCAGATAATCTCGGAGCCGTTGTCCCGGCGGAAGCCATACTCACCCAGGGTCAGTCCCTGTTGCTGCGCCAGCCGGCGGATGTGCAGGTTGTGAGCTTGACTGCCGGTAAAGTACTGCAAGCCAGACCCCCAGCGCTCCGGCGACAGCACACGCAAATCCACCTGAATGCCATCGGCTGTGCGCACGGAGGTCTTCGTTGCACCCATCAATAGCACCTCCTCCACCAACGGGAGTTGGCAGAAATGCGCCATCACCGCGGCAGCATCGGTTGCTGCAACCAGCAGCGCCACATCCCCTACCGTCTCGCGCATCCGGCGCAAACTGCCGATGGGTTCGGCCTGTAAAACGCCGGGGACATCCCGCAACTCCCGACGGATGTCTTGAAGCAGCGGCCAGGCGACGCCTAAGGGGAGGCGTCCGGTGCGCTGCCGTCGCCAAGCGCGAATGTTTTCCAGCAGCCTCTGCTCCATCCGCGCGCCAACGCCTTTGACTTGCCGCAATTGTCCGGCAATAGCAGCCGCTTCGAGATCATCAGCAGAAACGATTCCCAGTGAATCCCAAAAAAGTTTGGCGCGCCGGGGGCCAACCTCGGGGATTTCCAGCAGTTCCAACAGTCCGAAGGGAACCTGGTCCAACAACCGATTGTAGGCCGCGAGCGTTCCCGTTTGTAGATACTCGGCTATCTTGGCAGCCAGAATGTCCCCCACGCCGGGGATTTCTTTCAGTCGCTTTTCACGCCAGAGTTGCTCCAATGGTTCGCCTAACGCACGCAGACTTTCGGCAGCCCGACGGTATGCTTGCGTGCGATGCGGGCTTTCTCCTTGCAGTTCCAACACATTTGCCATTGTCTCAAAAATGCCGGCCAAGGTGTTCTGCTGCTCACTCATCTCTGCCTCCTCTCAATGTCGAGACCTGCAAACCTACGACGAGTCATACTCCTGACGATAGCAATGTCCCGATAGGCTATGGGACAATGAGGATTTAAGATGACCGCCCCAGGCTCATCCCATCCTGGAAACGCCCCAGGGGATCATTGCCATGGCGGATTATTACTTTTATTATAGAAGGTTTTGAGAGAAGGGGCAAATTCCACATAAAGACAATGCGCAAAGTAAATTATATAAAAATAAATATGTTCAACACACTCGCATAGGTTCGTAATCCACTCAAGCTGCTGACGAAGAGCCGGGGCTTCGATATACGCGCAGTATGTACGTCTTCCGGTCTCCTTCAAAGTTTGACATTTTTCCCTTTACCCCTACAATCGCAGCGATATGCGAGATTACCGCGAATATGCCGGAAACCTACACGTTCATTCTGTCTATTCGGATGGACATGCCCCCCACCAGACTATCGTTGAGGCAGCCGCCGCAGCCGGGTTGAACTTTGTCATTGTCACCGACCACAACGTCCGGCCTGAAGGGTTAGAGAATTATTATGGTCGCGTGCTGCTGCTCATCGGTGAGGAAGTTCACAACGCGCGGCGCCAACCGCAAAGCAGCCATCTGTTGGTTTACAATAGTTCTCAAGAACTGTCGCCGTACACCTTTGGCAGCAGTCACACCTTGATTCAAACGGCTCTGGCGCGCGGCGGCTTTTGTTATCTGGCGCACCCCATAGAAAAGGCCAGCCCCCTTGGCCCAGAACTGGCAGCCATTCCCTGGGCCGATTGGCCGGTGGAGGGGATCAGTGGACTGGAACTGTGGAATTATATGTCCGAATTCAAGAGTCTGGCGTGGGCCAAGCCGGCGGCGTTGATCTATGGATTGCAACCAGCCTGGGGCATCACGGGCCCTTTCCGCGCCACGCTGCGACTATGGGACGAGTTGCTCAATCAAGGCCGCAAGCTGGGCGTTCTGGGCAATTCCGATGCTCATGCCACGGTCTATCACTGGGGGCCGGTCACCCGGCAGTTGTTCCCTTATGCCTACTTGTTTCGCTGTGTAAACACCCACGTATTGACGCAAGGGGCATTGACCGGAGAGGTCGCGCACGACAAAGAGATTTTGTACGATGCCCTGCGAATCGGGCGCACCTGGGTGGGATACGACCTGCCCCACAGCACACGCGGATTCCGCTTTGTGGCTCGGAGCGGTGCGGCCCAGGCCACCGTCGGGGAGGAGTTGCGCCGGTTGGGCGCCATCACGTTCGAAATCACGCTACCGGCGCCCGGCGATATTCACCTGTTGCGCAACGGTAAGCGCGTCTTGCGTCGTTATGGGGCCTATGTGCAGCACCTGTTGGTTGACCCCGGCGTCTATCGCGTTGAGGTATACCGGCGTTTCTGGGGGCGCAAAGTCGGTTGGATTTTTTCAAGCCCGATCTACATTCTTTGAAAAACGGAGGGATGCCTTCGACGGCAAACGGCGCCGGTCAACACAAAAAACCTTGTTATGCCAAAACAAAGAGGCCGACATACGTCGGCCTCTTTGTGTGCTAAACGCCACAAAATAGTGTACTACGCGCCTAAATCAGGTCCTTACCCGGCCCCTTAGTGAAGAAATCCGCATTGGCCGCAATCGCTGCCACGTCTTCTACATCCCCTTCGTCAAAAATTGCTTCGTTAGGACATTCCGCAGCGCACGCGCCGCAGCTAATGCAGCTATCGGGGTTGATGTAGTAGGTGGGCCATTTGGCATCGCCCTCTACACAATGAATTGAATCGGTAGGGCAAACATCTACACATAAACCGGCGCGCTCACACAGAGCAGTAATCACATAAGCCATAGATAACCTCCTGATCAAAGTAATAGGAATAGGGTAAAAACTTTCTCCAGTCAACAACGATCATTGTACACCGGAGATTTAAACTGTCAACCGGCGGATTGCACAGAGTCTTTCTTATCGGTGCGATGACGACCATTTTTCTTGACAGACTCCAACACAGAGGCTACATCCCGGAGTAACTGCTCCTGATCGTAGATGCCTTTTTGCAACAATGCCTCCACCCCCTGTTGCAACCGTTCCCGTTCTTCGCGCGTCAACTCTTTGGCGGTGACGACGATGACGGGAATACGCTGCGTGGTGCTGTTAGCCTTCAGGTTTTCCAGCACTGCAAAGCCATCCACATCGGGCATCATCAAATCCAGCACAATCAAGGCCGGCGGGTCGGCGTGAATCCGGGAGATGGCATCAGCGCCGCCGGCCGCCTCCCGCACCTGGTGGCCGGCATTGGTGAGAATCCGATGTAAAAGTTTCCGATCATCCACATTGTCATCCGCCACCAAAATGTAACCCTCACCGATGGGTTGATCTAACCGTGTCAGCGCATCCAACAAGTCCTGTTCATTGATAGGTTTGATCAAGTAGTCGCTGGCTCCCATACTGAAGCCCTTCTCCACATCGTCGCTCTTGATCGAACAGACAATCACCGGAATTTCACGGGTCTCCGGTTCAGATTGTAAGTCTCCGATAACCTCCCAACCATCCTTGCCCGGCATCAATACATCGAGGGTAATGGCGTAGGGCTTCAGGCGACGAGCCTCGGCCATCACACGTGCGCTGTCCGTCAGACCAAAGACGATATACCCCTGCTTTTCGAGATACCGGCGCAGAATGGTGATCACGGTTTCGTCGTCATCCACGGCCAGAATGATCCGCGAGGTCGGACTCTTGCCCCGCTTTTCTTCGATCTCCTCCGGCGCCACAGTTCTCGATTGCGGGCCGCCAATAGGCAAGGAGAAGAAAAAGGTTGACCCCTCCCCCACCTTACTATCCAGCCAGAGATCGCCGCCGTGGGCCTTGATAAACTCCAGGCTCAAGGGCATCCCAATGCCGGTGCCGCCATATTTCCGCGTTGAAGAGGAGTCCACCTGTTCAAAGCGCTCAAACACTGCGGCGAAACGGTGCTGGGGAATACCGATGCCGGTATCCTGAACGCTGACAATCACCTGGTAGTTGTCATAGGTAGCCGAAATCTTGATGTAGCCCTGCTCGGTAAACTTCGCTGCATTACTCATCAAGTTCGTGATGACCTGACGGACGCGTCGGGTATCGGCTAAAACCGAGGGCAGCTCGGGCGGCACATCGGCCAACAATTCTACATTTTTGTCCTTCACCAACGCCTTCGATACCAACAGGACACTCTTGATCAGTTCCTTGAGGTCCGTCGGTTCAAACGCGAACTCCATCTTGCCGGCCTCAATCTTAGAAATATCGAGGATGTCGTTGATCAAGTTTAACAACTGCGTGCCGCTCTCAAAAATGGCGGTGAGGTCGGTCTTCTGCATATCGGTGAGGGGGCCATCAATTCCTTTGAGGATCACGCGCGAGAAACCAATAATGGAGTTCAACGGGGTGCGCAATTCATGGGACATATTGGCCAGAAATTCACTCTTAAGACGATCCACTTCCTTGAGTTTTTCGGCTGTCCCCTGCGCATCCTGATACAATCCGGCGGTCTCCAGGGCCACGCTGATGTTGATGCCAGCGGTCCTGATGGTCTCCCGCACCTTCTCATCTATCGGCGGTTGTCCTTCCTGCCGGCCCACCATCAAGACGCCAAAGACGGCCTCGCGCACCGCCAAACGCACCGCATACGCTTCGACCAGCGGCGACTTTAGCCCGGCCGTGAAACTGAGCATCAGGCTGTCCTTGCGCCCGCGGAAGTCAATGTGTGCGGTCTCCCGACTATCCACCACCTCATAGACAGCGGGGAATTCATTCGGCACGAACGTGCCCGGTTCGCGGTCAGCATTAAGCAGTACCCCCTCGCCATCCAACACGCCCACCGGGCTGAGAAAGCGCCCATCCCACTGCCACATCAGCACCGGCATGTGCAGCCACGCCGCGATAACCTGACCGACATTGCGCATCAAAGAGACCGGCTCCAACTCGGTGCTCGCGGTCTGAAGGACCTGGTTGAGGAAGGCGCGCCGGTCGGCCTCTTCCTGCGTGTCGGCAATCAAGCTGATATTCTGCAACGCCACCGAAGTCTGCCGCGCCACGCTCTCGTAAAACCGCAGTTCAGCCGTGGAGAACTCGCGCGTCTTTATGCTGTGGATCAGGAGCAAGCCATACTGCACATCGCGCACGGCCAGTGGAAACACGGCCGTCGCCCGCAGCCGCAACCCACCGAAAAAGTTTCGCACGTACTCATCCACGATAGGTTCCTGCGTTACATCAGGCGTCACGAAACGCCCATCGTTATTCAACACATCCAAGAACAAGCGCAGCTCGGACAATGGCAAAATCTGCACCGGTAGTTTGGGCTGTTCCCGGCTGCGGTTAACCACCAACCGCAGTTCGGTGGGATTACGGATGGGCATCAACAGGCCGGCGGAGATCCAATCCGGCTCTTCGCGCTGCGAAATCCCATCTACGGCTGCCTCTAACACATCCTCCACAGCGCTGGCATCCGTGATCTGTTGCGAAATCCGATACAACATCCGGGTCTCCGCCAGGGAGCCTTGCGAACGTTCGTAGAGGTTCGCACTTTCAATAACGTTGGCTAACTGCGTCGCCATCAAATCCAAAGTGGAAATTTCTTCCTGAGTGAAGGCAAACCGACGCTGACTCTGGAGACTCAACACGCCAATGGTCTGCCCGCGACTCACCAGCGGCAAGGCGATAGCAGACCGCGTCTCCGGCAGCAATGGGTTGGCGAAATACAAGGGGTCACGCGACACATCCAGAGCCACCCGGCGTTGGGCGCGCTCGGCGCACCAACCTTCCAGGGTCTCGCTGCTGACGCGCAACCGATGCCCCATTCGCAACAATTTGTCGCCAGCCTCGCCGCTCCCCGCCTCCAGCACGGCCCATACCCCATCGCTATCCAGCAAGTAGATAGCCACAAAGTACAAATCAAACCGATCCCGGAAGAAATTCACCGAATCCCGCAGCAACTGCTCACGATCTGAGAGCGCCGTGGTGACATTCGCCAGGTCTACAGCGGCGCTCAACTGTTCGGTTTGATTCACCGAGCGTTGCAGCAGTTCGAGGTTAGAAATCACCACCGCCGCTTGTACCAGGATACTGTTGTAAAGCCGGATATCCTGTTCGGTCGGTTCAAATTTTTCGGAAAACTCGAACTTAAAGAAACCGATCCGTTCGCCGCTGACGATGCCGCCGATCAAGAACTGGCCGACAACGACCGACAGGACCCCCTGTTGCAGGTAGGCAGCGCGCGCAGCTTCAGGCAGACGCTCATCCGTCGCCACATCCGCCACAACATACACTTCATCCCCCACCTGCTCCAAAATCGGCAATTCCGAGATGTGCATTCGCTCGCCGATCTCGGCAGGCCGCAACTTTGGATCATTGCTCCATGCTGTCACCGTCTCCACGCGATCATGCGTGGCGCCGGTCTCCGGGTCAGGCACAAAAAGCTGGATTTCGCCCCGCGCCGACTCCCCCAGGATCGTGTGCTCAATGATCGCGCGCAGCAACGTCTCATAGGAGGTAGCTTTACCCAGCGCGCTTGTTGCCTCATATAACCGCCGCGACTCGCCCGCGCTGTCCTGGGCCTGCCGCAGCAAGCTGGCGCGCTCCATCGCCGAAGCAACTTGTGCGGCGACTTGTTCCAGGATCGGCATCAGATCGGCGCGCGAGAATGCCTCACTGGTGCGGCTCGCCAGGTGCAATGACCCCAACGCGCGATACCCCAGACGCAGCGGCATAATCACCAGCGAAGTCATCTCCAATCCCAACCAATCCGCATCCTCTGGGAATTGCTGCGCAGGGTGCAGATCGTTAACCACATACAGTTGATTTTTTTGGGCCACCCAACTGGCACCGCTAGTAGGCGGCAAGCGGCGATTCAGCCAGAGCGCCGCCCCCTGAGTTTCGGCGGCTTGCCCCACCCCCAACACTTGTGAGGCGCCATCCCGCATATCATAGCCCACCAACAACAACATATCCAAAGGGAACAAGGCGCTCAGGCGGATCACAAAATCATCCAGAGCAGCCACGAGGTTCTCGGTAGCATTGAGGAACGCCACGACCTCTTGCAAAAAGCGCACCTGCTGCTCCCGGCGTCGGGTTTCGCGTAGCGCATTCTGCGATTGATCCAGCAATAAGCGGTTTTCCAGAGCCAGCGAAATCTGATCGCGCACGGCCTCCAACATAGCAATGTCGTCCTCAGAGAATTGGGCCGCGTCGCCTGGCTCCTCAAAACGGAGCGTCCCGACCAATTCACCCTTCAATTCCAACGGCGAAATCAGCGAAGCGCCATCCCCGCCTTCGGTTGGGACAACCGGCATTTCCGGGGTCCAAGTCTCCGGCAAAGGCGCCACCGTCTCCAAAGAGGAGATGGGCGTGACCTGCTCCAAGTCGTAGGAGTATCCCAGGACCCCTTGCTGCACCACATACGTGTCCAACATCTCCACCGTATAACGGCTTTGAATCCGCTGCACTTCCTGATAACGCGCCTCGGATTCCGCAATCAGCCGCGCATTGATGATGGCATTGGCTAACTGGTCAGCCATCGTCTGCAAGATCGTGATGTCAGACGGCGAATAAGCGGCCACTTCGACGGATTGAATGGTCATCGCGCCGATAACCTCGCCCCGGCTCGCCAGCGGCAACGCCATCTCCGAGCGGGTATCAGGCAGGTGGGGGTTGTTGAAGCGCACCGCAGCCTGCCCCACATCCAGCCGGATGACCGCCTCGCCACTCGCCACGCATGTCCCGATCATGGACTTGCCGCCGACTTCGAGACGGTGGCCGGCCTGCAACATAATCTGGCCGGCTTCGCCAGTGCCGGCGCGCAACACCGCCCAGTGCTGGGAATCATCCAGCAAGAAAATACCGGCATAGTACAAATTGAACCGCTCCCGAATCAGTTCGACCGCCTGGAACAACAACTGATCCTGATCCACGATGGAGGAGGCCGCCCGCGAGACTTCGGCCGCCGTTTGCAATCGCTGCGCCCGCCGTTCATTCTGTTCGATCAAGTGGCGCGTGTACAGCGCGCCGCCCACCTGATCGACGACCGTGCGCACGATGACCTCCAGGAAACGCTCCGAGACACGCCGCACCGGACGGCGACCCAACCAGGAGAGTAGCCCCAACAACCGGTTGGCCGCGTGGAGCGCCGCTGAAATCACACTGCGGTACCCGCGCTGTCCCATACTGGCGCGGACACTTTCGGGCACCTCAACGTCAGGAGCCGTGATATCATCATAAACGTAAATCTTTTGGGACTCTCCTGTGAACCACGCCAGTAGCTCATGATCGAAGTCCATCCGCGAAAAACACTGATAGTTTCGCGCCGCCCCCTCCAGCTCGATCAGGTGCGCATCCATCATCAGGGGATTGCCATGCTCATCCCAATGCGTAAACAAGCGCACAGATACCGCATCCATTTCTAAAAATTCGGCCACATCCGCAACCGAGGACACCAAATCCTGGACAGATTGGGCTTGATTGACCCCACGACTCACTTTATAGAGCGCCTGGGTCTCAGCCAGCGAGGCCTGAGCCTCATCAAAGACACGCGCATTCTGGATAGCGGTGGCAATCTGCCCGGCCATCGTTTGTAGCACGGTAATGTCGGTGCGTGAAAAGGATCGCACCTTATCTGATTGGACGGTCATGGCGCCGATGATCTGACCACGCCCGATCAGGGGCAAGGCAATCTCGGCAGTAGAATCCGGCAACAAGGGGTTTACATAACGCACTGCGGCCTCAATGCGTTCCGGGATCTGTGGAACACCCAACGCCACACACTGCCCAATCATGGAATTGCTGCCAATTTCGAAACCGTGTTGGTTCGCCAACATGATACGACCTGGCTCCCCGGTGCCGGCGCGCAGTCCCACCCAATGTCGCTCTTGATCGACCAGGAAAATACCGACGTAGTAGAGGTGAAATTTCTCCTTAATCAAATCCACCGCCATCGGCAGCAGTTCATCCAGTCCCAGGATCGAAGCGGCGGCTTCGGCGACGATAGCCGCTGCCTCCATCCGCTCCGCGCGGCGCTGCAACTCGTCAAAAATGCGGGTGTTGTAGACGACGATCGCGACCTGGTTGGCCAGCGCGCTCAACAACTCCATGTCTTTCTGGGTGAAGTCGGCGCCCTTCAGCACATTCACGACCGTCACCACCCCCAGCACACTCTCCTGGTAACGCAGCGGCGCGATGATACAGCCGCCAATATTTTGCGCCAGTCGGGCCTGGTACGTGGCCTCATCCTCTAGCGGCGACATCTCCCCCTGAAGGAGCAGCAACGGACGTTGCTCACGCAGCGCCCAGCCTCGCGCGCCCTCCCACAATACCGCGAAAGACGGCCACGCTACTTCCGGCGCTTTGGGGCCATCCTGGAAATAGTGCGTGACTTGGCGCGCTTCCATGTCGAACAGGGCCACGCTCGCCCAGTCGGCCTGAAGCAGACTCACCGATTGCCTCACCACCATCTGCAACAAGCCCGGCAAATCGGCAAAGCCGCCCACCAGGCTGCTGAGTTGGTACAATGCTTCCGCCTCAGCCAATGCATCCTGAGTTTGGTGGAGCAGTTCTTCTCCCTGAGCTTCCGCGCGCCAGCGGTCGGTCACATCCAACATGATCCCCACCATGCCCACCACGTGACCCTCCAGGTCAGCGATGGTGGCTTTGTTAAACGTCACCCGGTGTTCAACGCCATCAGCGTAACGGACCGGCGCCTCATAGCGCTGGGTGCCGGGGTTGCGAATCAAATCCAGGTCGCGCGTGTGATAGGCCACCGCTACCTCCGGCGGGACCACCTGAGGGAAATCGTAGGCGGTATGGCCCACGATCTGCTCGCGGGGCAGTCCCAACACGAGATCGGCAAATGCCCGGTTGCAGCCCCGGTAGATGCCCGATGTATCCTTGTAAAAAACGGGGTTGGGAATGGCGTCCAACAGGGATTGCAAGAAATGGAAGCTAGCCAGACCGCTTTCCTGCCCCCACGCCACCAACATCTGCTGCAATCCGGACGCTTCCTCCGGCAGCAAGTCCCTACCTTTCGCTTTAGCGCACATCGCCACTGCCCTCCTCACCCGTCAGTTGCGGGGAGCGGAATTGTACTACATTGCGCGAAGTCCCCAAGGCGCGGCCCAGTTCGCGCAAACCGGTCTGGAGTACCCCCTGGACATCCGGTGCGCGTTGGATGCGCTCGGTAATTTCGCGGATCATTTGCTCGCGGCGGGCGCGCGCCTGGATGGCTTCGAGCTGGTTCAAGTTCTGCACCGCGATGGCGGCCTGACCGGCCAGGCTCGTCAAGCGCCGCATCTCTTCTTCGGGGAAAGTCGTCGTCTGTGGGTAGATGGCGTTAAGATAACCAACCCGTTGGCCGCCGGCGATCAGCGGCACAAAAATGGTGCTGGTTGCCCGGAAGCGATGGAGATAGAGGGCGCGCAAATTATTATCCAACCGCGGATCGTTCGCAATATCCTCGAAGAAAACCGGCGTGTAACCAAAAAACTCATTGGCAGAGGGGAAGGCAGCCAACGGATAGCGATCGCTGACCGCATCCGCAGGCAACGAACTCCAGCGCGCCAACACGGAAATCCACTCAGGTTGTTCGTTATCAGTCCAAGGGCGGTCAAAGAAGTTCAGCGAGACGTTGTTGCTGCTTTGGCCCAAGAGCGTGTAACGGCGCAACACATCCAGGATGCCAATGTACGAGTCGGCGGCGTTCAGCTCGGCGCTGGCGCGATACAACGCCTCCTGCTCTGAAAGGGAGGTCTGTACCCGGTTGAACAGGTTTTCGCGAACGAGGGTGTTGGAGAGGGCCGCCGCCGCCGTCTGCAACGCGCCAATCTCATCCGCTTGCAAAAGCCGCGCCTCACGCACGCCGACGAATGCCAGAAACCCCGGCGGGCGGTCTTCTACGACAATCGCCAGAGCCAGCAAGGATTGGCAGGCAAGCGGCGCCAACAGCTCGCGCGCCTCATCTGGCAATTCGTCTATCATCATTTGCATAAACCCAGTTTCACGGAGACGCGGCGCCAGCGTGGGGAACTTGTTCATCGGCAAGCCCTGCAAGGTTCCACCGCGCAGAGCTTCCGGGAGGTCCGGCATTGTCCATTCCGCCACCAGCCGCCAGTAGGCGCCCACCGTGTCCCAATAGGCGCCGGTGGTATCCTCGAAACTCTCGGCATAGTAAGCGCGGTCCACTCCGGCGGCCTGGCCCAACAGTTCCAACACCCCCTCCAAGGCGCCTGTGCCATCCTGCGCCAGGGAGGCCACGGCCTGGGAAATGTTGGTCTGGTAACGCGCTTGCCGCTCCACCACTGAAAGCGCGGTCTGGGTGCGTCCGAATTGCAGCGCGTTCTGCAAGGCTGCCGCCGCCTGTGTCGCCAGGAACTCCAGCAGGTGCAGATCATCTTCGTTGAATTGATCGACTGCGGCGCCGTGGACGAAAATAGCGCCCAAGACTTCCTCACCGATTTGTAAGGGCACGCCGATCTGCGAGAGCAATCCGGCCTCAACCAGGCGCGCATTGCCCTCAGTAGGGTACGTGCGGTTGTCGCGCACCAATACATGTTCACGGTTCTGGATGATGATTTCGGTCAGACCGTGGGCGCTGGGAGTCGTTACCTCGATATCCGGCAGCAGTTCAGCAGCATCGGCGCTCTGGCCTTTCATATACTCGCCGGTGACGCTATCGCGCAGGAATACCACAGAAGACGGCGCGTGAAGTACCCGCCGCGACAGATCGGCGGCCCGCGTCAAAAGGGGTTTGACATCCAGAATTGCCAGCAGTTCAATGCCAGCCTCGTAAAGTTGGGCGAATTCCTCGGCCCGCCGCCGTGTTTCTTCCGAAAGGGTCAGGTTACTCATAATCACGCCAATCTGATTTGCCAGGTTCTGCGCCAGTTCGCGGGTATCCGGGTCCAGTGGCAGGTCGCCATGGCGCTGAATCATGGCAATGAACCCGGCCTGAGCGCCGCCGCTGGTGATAGGCACATACAGCACACGCTGGAAGTTATAAGCGTTGAGCAACGCCTCAACCGCATCAGACGTCGCAGCAGGCGGAGCGTCGCCGGACGCCTGGGCCAGGTACAGAAGCGGCGTCATCGGGCCTAATTCAGGATGGCTCAATCCACGGAAAAAGATATGATGCTCATCCGGCAAACTGAAGCTGTGGGTAAAAAAGGGCAGCGGCTGGCCGGCCATGTCCAACACGGCCTGCGGTTGCACAATCGGCGCGTCGGGAATGACGAAGGTGAAGATGCCTATTGCCATATCCAGACTGTGCGCCAACACTCGCGTGATATGTACCAGCACTTGTTCTGGGGCGATGTCAGGATCGGCGGAAACCCGCAAGACGCTGCTGATCAAGACTTGTTGGCGCTCGTTGCGCTGCGCTTCTTCAAAGAGGCGGGCGTTGTCCAGGGCCAGGGCCACTTGTTCGGTCACGCTGGAAATCAGTTCCAGTTCTTCGTCGCTCCAACTATGTTGGGTATCAGAGAGACCCAGGTAGCCTACCACCCGGTCGCCGGCGCGCATCGCCTCCATCACCACCGGCACCCCCCCATCCCGGAACATTTTCCGCCCCACCTGGCCCTCCAACAAATCCGCCGGCACGGGCAAGGGCGGCACGGGGTTGGTATCTACGCGATCATATTCGTAGGCCAACGTGCGCGTCCGGCTCGTCATCCGCGCCCATTCCCGACGTTGGTAGTCAATTTGCACCTCGCGCAGTTCGGCAATGGCGCTCTCCATCACTTCCAAAGAGCGCGCGTTGCTCAGGGCAATCGCCAGTTGGTCGGCCATCAATTGCAGGGTGCTGATGTCCTCATCGCTGAAAGCCTGCGGCTGCGAACTCTGCACATCCAAGACGCCGATCACTTCGTTGGCGCTCTTCAAGGGCAACGCCATCTCTGAGCGAGTTTCCGGCAAGTCGGGGTTATTGAACCACACTGCGTCACCGCCGACGTCAAAGGCGATGCGTGGCTTGCCGGTGCCGGCGACGTAACCCACGATGCCGACCTGCCCCACCCCCAGGCGATGGCCGCGCGCCAACATACGCCGCCCACCTTCTGAGGAGGTAGAGCGCAAAATAGCCCATTGTTTCTCATCATCCAGGATAAAAATACCGGTATGGTAAAAATTGAATTTTTCCGAAATGGCAACCACTGCCGTATCCAACACCATGTTCACATTGCGCATCTGTGCGGCTTCTTTGCTGATCAGGCTGATCGTCTCAAGCTGGATCGATTTGCGTTCCAGCGCTTCGGTGCGCGCCGCCACGCGCTGCTCCAACCGCACCACCAGTTCTTGCAAGCGTTCCGCCATAGCATTAAAAGCCTGCGCCACCGCGTCAAATTCCGCCTGCTCGACACGGATTTTGTACGACAGATCGCCGGCGCCAATGATAGTGGCGCCTTCCGCCAGCGTTTGGAGGGGTTTCAACACCATCGTGGTCAGAGCGTAGTGCAACAGGCTCACGGCTATCGTAGCGACCGCCAGCGCCAGCGTAACCGGAACAAGTAATGGCGGAGGGTCTACCGCGTAGGCATACTCGGCCACGACCAGGTAGAGGGTGCGGTTGGCATCGCCAGGCATGGGCATCGCGTGCGAAACCAGATACAACGCAGTGCCCGCCATTCTGCGCCGCACCGCAGCGCCCGTGTCACTCAATCCCCGCAATTC
>Ga0116144_10001602_pt1 | contig 26492 bp, 17 predicted proteins | sample AD_UKC035_MetaG_FD_89746 | JGI IMG/M metagenome (GOLD analysis project Ga0116144, IMG submission 89746) | Active sludge microbial communities of municipal wastewater-treating anaerobic digesters from USA - AD_UKC035_MetaG | ecosystem: Engineered > Bioreactor > Anaerobic > Digestate | place: USA...
ACATTTCCTTTCCTCCGCTTCGTTCAGGTTTCCCTGATCTTAGCGGAGTTTGTGACTTAGGCGTTTCCCTTTTCGCCCATCATTTCCAGGCCCGGTGTTTCCCTTTTAGTTTATCAAAAACAAGGTGGTGAATGGCCTGGCGTTTGCCCACGTCGTTGGCGATCTTGGCGACCAGCTTGTTGGTGGCCGCGCCGATAGACGCGGGCAAAGCCAGCGCGGCCCACAGCGAGCTTTGCAGTTCCCACGCCAACGCTTCCGGCGCAGCCCGTAGATCGCTCAAATCAAGGAAGGCTTCGTCAATAGAAATGGGTTCAACCAGGGTGGTGAAGTTGTGCAGATGGCTCATCACCTGGCGGGAAATGTCTTCATACAGGGCGTGGTGGCCGGGGACAATGCGCAATGCGGGGCACAGGCGGAGGGCTTGAGACATCGGCATAGCGGAGTGAACGTCGAAGCGGCGCGCGGCGTAGGAGCAGGAAGAGACCACGCCCCGTTCCTCTGGGCGACCGCCCACGGCGAAGGCTTGGCCGTGCAAGGTAGGATCGCGCTGCGCTTCCACCGCGCAGAAGAAGGCGTCCAGGTCCAGGTGCAGAATCTTACGTGGCCCGGACATCGAATACGTCTCTTCCCCATCCAGCGGCCATCAGGCTTTACACCCCTCTGTGATGCCGGCGGTACTTGCGCCGTTTTCCTGGTCGGCGCGCCGGCGACTCGCCCTCCGGAGCAATGAGTTCGTAGGCCGCCCCAAACTCCGCGATGATGCGCTCTCGTAATGCCTCACGCTGTTCCGGCGGCACGCCAAAGGCGGCGGCCGCGTAATCCCAGGCGCGTTGCCGGATGAGATCGCGATCCAGTTCGGCCGCACACTCATCGCAAAGGCCCAGGTCATCCACCGGGCCGATCCGTTCGCAGGCATAGCACTCGCCTACGCGGCCGGCATCATCCAGGGAAATGTCGTCGTCACTGGGCATTGTCATTGCGGTAAACCTATTCTCACTCTCCCCTTGAGCACAATTGAGTATAAACAGGGCCGCCAGGGAGTCAAACGGCCTGTGGCGCGTAACCCGGTACGCTAACGCCATTGCTGCTGATTGACAACGCGGGGCACCGGGCATATAACGCGGCTATCTGTGAATTATACACTGGAGGTTAACGATGAGCGCAACAGCTATCAACTGGGATCAAGAGCGTCGGGCGAATGTGCGGCGCAGCTTTCAGAGTTCGGGCAAAGTCGCCCAGACGCGGGCGGCCACCCTTCAGGAGATGGCGTGGGGACTGGATGCCGCCATCGCGGCGGGCGTCGCCATCACCCCGGCGCAATACCAGGCCGCGTTGGAACAGGCGGGGCGGCAGATGTTTGCGGCAGCCCCAAAGCCGGTCAACGCCTATCCGGAGGCCGTGCAGGCAGCCATAGACACCTACTTGGTGGAGTATATGCCCCTGGCCGAGGAGAAAGCCGCCGGTAATCTGCTGCCGCTGGCAGACGCGGCGACCGCCGCCGGGTGTACGGTGGCGCGCCTCACTCAGTTCATCGAGCACCGGCAGTTGGAACTCTGGCCTGACCCCGATGATCGAGAACAACGTTTGGTGTGGTTGCCAGCGGTGGTGGAGCTACTGGCCGGGTGAGAGACTGCCAGAGATAACTCAGACCGGAGATAGTCCATTGACCCGGCCGCGCGGCGGGTCAAGTCAATCACGTTTCGGGGGACGGCATTCGCTGCCGATAGTGGCGCAGATTCTCACGGGAAATCAGCGTCAAGGTGTTTTCCCGGATCGCCGCCGGCGCAAACCAGCCGATTTCCGTGCATTTCCCCGGCTCACAGATAGTTGGCGTGCCCGCCGTGATACGGCAGAGGAACGTGGGCGACACCCAATGCTGACCTTCTGCCGGTAGGATGTGATCTACCACGTCCAGCAGCGCCCCCACCGCAATCTCCACGCCGTATTCCTCGCGTATCTCACGGCGGAGCGCATCTGCCAGTTGTTCACCGAACTCCACCGCGCCGCCAGGAAACTCCCAGAGGCCGCGCTCATTCTTGGCTTGCGGCCCACGCTGCGCCAGGAACAGCCGCCCCTGATCATCCACGATAATCGCGCCTACGCCCACGCCAATGTAGTCCCGTCCGCGTTGCATCAACGATCCCCTGGTCAATAATTCTCTACGCTATTGTGGGTGGGGTGGTACTTCTTACGACACAAGAGGGCTATGCCGGGCGTCATTCAGGCATTCCAACTGCCCGGCCGCGCTCAAAAAGTAGAAAGCCACATCGGGCGTCAACGCCCCATAACGGCGCAACCACAATTCGGGAATATCCCGGTCATTGCCGAATACCAGAAAGCGGATGCGCGCGGCGGTCTGCGCCAACAGCCAGACGCGCTCGCTGATCACGGCGAACTTGGCCGGCGGCCAATGGTATTGCGTCGCCTGGGGATAGTACAGGCTATCGCCCACAATGTCGCCCGCCGGCGACACCAGCTCAAAGCAGTGCGGGACGCCGGCCACTATCCCCGGTTGCAGCGTCACCCCGAAGAACCCGCTCAAGACGGTCTGCGCCAGCACCGTGAAGGCCTGGGGCGACAACGTAGCGACGCCCTGCGCGCGTGCTGTGCCCGGCGCTACCGGCCCCACCGAGGTCAATAAACCGTCCGGCGTTTCATCGGCCCAGAAACGGCTTTCTTTCCCGGTGCTCTCCCCCTGAATCAGCCCGGTATGCCACAACTCGCGCGTCAGCAAGTACACCTGCTGCGCGGAGCTGATCCCGGTGCCCACCCGGATGTCCGCGTTGCTGGCCCGGCGCGGTGCGATGGCCCACAGGAAGTCTATGATCTGCTCTTTGTGCGTGCGACTCATTCCGATAGCTCCAAATCCATTGGATTTAACTCAGGCAATACGGTTTCTTGCTCTAGTGTGTAGCCGGCTTGCAATAAAGACTCGGCGAGAGGATGGCTCAGGGCGACCAGTTGAATTCTCTGATCATCGGTAAGCGGATGCCCCCAGGCATACCAACGCGCCAATGAGGCTTGATCCCACAGCCAGGCTACGGGAGCAGCCAAATGGCGGTCGGCGGCCCATCTGGCCCAATCTTGCTGAATGCGTACGCCGCCTACATCCCAATCTGTCCAGAGATACCACGGTAAACCAGGGGCAGCGGTGAGCCAGGCGCACAACAGTTCACGCTCGGCATAGCCGGCGTGCCCGCCACTGAACAGGTACAGGACAGCATCGCGGCGTAGGGGTGGGCGCAGGAGAGTTTCAAAGGCCGTCTGGTTTTCGATCACGAGAACGTACCGCGCCGACACTTGAATTTCACGTAAGGCGCCGATGCTCTCTGCCGCCAACGCCACGAAAGGCACGCCGGCGCGCCCATCCAACGGGTATCCTGCACACGCTGCCTGAAACGCCCCCCAACAGTACACAATGGGAGTGTGATCCCATAAGCTCACATGCTCGAAGTGAATGTCGAGATAGGCTTCCAGTCCCTGGCGGTCACGCCCCAGTTGTTTGCTATCGCCCAACCACCGCGCGGAGAATGTGCGTTCATATTCCCAGTGATCCGCGGCCAGCAATGCGAGCAGGCCCCGCAACACCTGCAACCAGCGGCGGTGCGGCGCATCGCCGGGCCGTTGACGTGTATCGGGTAAAGCCAACCACTCTCCCTGCCGCAGCGCTTGCTCCTGCGCTTGCAGCAGGGATTCCAACCGCGGGAATAACGCTGAAACCTGCGGATCATCATCCCAGTACTCCCGCGCTGTTGCCAAATCCATCTGCCATCCCGCCAGACCAGCGAGCGCCGTAGCCAATGTGTCTTGCTGTTGCTGTTGCCGCGCGGCGTGAGGTTGGTGAATCAGGCTTTCAGCGGCGCTGGGGGAAAGGCGCAAGGCTTGCACCTGCCAGGCGCGGGTGGCGACATCCTGCGTTTCCTCTATCTCAATCCACCCAGCCTTCAGCCATTCCTGGATTTGCGGTTCTATCTCCAGGCGATTCTGCCCAAGGGCGGCCATCACCTGCGCCACCGCTTTGAAACGGGTCGTCGTCAACATTTTCGACAATGCCGGTGGCACCGGCGCGTCGCAGCGTTGTGTGTCTCGATAGCGATGTCGTCGCCCGGTAGTCCGCACTGATTTTTCTGCGCCACACTCGGCGCAGCGGTGGAGTTTGTGCTCATAAGCCACGGTCCAGCCGCCTGGTTCAGGAGCGGGACGCCATTCGGTGAGCGCGCGCCAGACGCATAGATGGGCGGTCATGACTGGCGTCTCCCATCGCCCCGCACCAGCACGCCGACCGGCGGCGCGTAGGGCTGTCCCTCGGTGATCGGCTGCAAGGCCCACAGCACATCGGCCACGGCGTCGGCCTGGGGGCGGATATGCGGCGTGGCAATCAGGCATTGCGCGCCCGTGCGCCGCAAGCCATCCAGAACGATGGGGGCGTTCACTTCATCCAACGTGCTCATCAGTTCATCCAGGAGCAGGATGGGGGTAGATTGCACGGCCTGCAATGCGGCCAGTACCAGGAACAGGCCGGTGATCACCTGCTGCCCTTGTGAAAGCGGTGCGTCTTCAAGCGACCGCAGAGGCTTGTCGTGGAAACCAATGCGAACTTCCATGTGCCAGTTGTCCTGGGCGTCATCTTGCAGCCTGATCTCCCCGCGCGCCTCAACGTGGGTACACAACTTCCTAAACGTGGCATCCATTTGCCGGTCAAACAGCCGGCGCACATAGTCTCGGAAGTCGCGTTGCGCCTCCTCAAACATGGCGCGATGCTCTTGTTCGCGCTGGCGCATTTTGGCGATTTCATCGCGCAAATACTCAATGCGTTGCTGTTGGAGTTTGTACAGATGCTCGGCAGCTTCATCGGCCTCCACGCTTTGGGCCGGCGGCAATTGGGCCAATTCTTGATCGGCTTCACGGGCGCGCTGCTGGTAGTCTTCGGCTGACAAGGATTCCCGTTCAAGCGCCAGGCGGTCGGCCTCAGTCAATGGCGATAGTTGCAGTTCCAGGGCTTGAATCTGCCTTTCCAGCCGATCCAGGCGGGCTTGTGCTTCTTGTTGTTGTTGTCTGACGTCTGCCAGCTCTTGGTCCAGTTTACGTTTGCTTTCCACCAACCGGGTTTCTTCCCCAGTCAGGGCGCGATCTTGTTGCCTGAATTCCTCTTCACGGGCCTTCAACTGCTCATAAGTGCTCTGGGTTTCGGATAACTGCTGCGCCCATACCCCTCGTTCTCGCCTGAGTTCTTCCAGTCTGGCTTCAAATGCGGGCAACTGCAAGCGCGCCCGTGCCTGTTCCAAGCGCGACATCGCCTCCCGCTGGCGTAGTTGCGCCTGATTGCGCTCGGTGGTGGCCGGCGTCAATAGCGTTTTCACCTGGTTGAGCTGCGCGCGCGTTTCGTGCAACCGTATCCGGTGGGCTTCGCGCCCACAGACCAATTCTCTGGGCCAGACGCTTAGGCCGCCGCGCGGGTCTTGCAGATAGGCTTGGGGGGTGATACTGAGCAAGTTCTGCGCTGCCAGGGCGTGACCTTCAGTCACCGTGCTCACCCGCCGGGTTTGGGCCAGACGAGCGTAGACCCAGCCTACAGCCCGCTCATCCGAGACGTTCACCACTTCCCACAAGCTGTTAGGAACTGGTGTGCCCTTTCGGGTGAGGTTGGGCGGAGAAACGTAATGGCGATATTTGAATTGCTCGCCTAATTGTTTGGCGCGTACCTGGTCGCGTTCGGTATCCACAATCACTGTGAAACGTTCACTGCCCAGCCGGCCTTCCACGGCTGTCTGCCATGTCGGATCCAACACCTCAACGGCGTCGGCAAGCAATAAGTAAGGCAGGCCCTTCTCCTGCAAGGCTGTCAGAAATTCTGTGACATAATCAGGCAAGGGAATGCGATTGTGCGCCAGGGTATCCAACGTTTGTTCCAGTTGCCGTTGTTGCACTTCCAAAGCGCGTAACCGGGCGTCGGCCTCAGAAAAAGTGCGCTCGGCTTGCTCCAATATGGCCTGTGCTGCTTCAGGTGATTCATCCGGTAGGGCGTGCAAGCGGGCTACCTCGCGCTGTTGGTGCTGGTACGCCATGTCAATCCGCGTGAAGGTTGTCTGGGTCGTGGAATAGTGCTGTTCCGCCTCCTCGCGTTCTCGCTTCCACGTCTCGTACTCGGTTATCCAGGCGGTGCGCCGGGTTTCAAAATCCCGACGGCGGACCTCGTTAGTCGCGATACCCCGCTCAGTTTGGGTAATTGTGGCAGCGGCCGCCTCCCGCTGGGCCTGAGTTGCCGTGCGTTCCTGCCGCACGTCGCGCAACCTGGCGTGCGGTAACAAGGCGGTAGCCTGTTCCAACCGGGTACGCAGTTCACGGCGGCGCCGGGCCAGCCGCGCCTGCTCTTCCAACTCGGCCAAGGTATTCATGGCCGCCTGCAATTCATCCCCCTTGTGCAAGGTTTGCTCCTGCTGCGCTCGCCACGTCTCTTTGGCCTGGGCATATCGTTGTTGGATTTCCTCATTTCCCACCAGTTTGAGGAAGAATTGGAAGCGCACGGCCGGATCGTTGGGGACATCGCGCGCGCCGTGCAAGCCCATTTCCAGGAAGCGCAATAATTCATCCCGGACGCCCACGAACGAGAGCGCCTTTTGATATTGCGCCAGTGTGAACTGAAAGTCCTTGTCTATTTTGCGTTCCGGGTCAGGGGTGAAATCGCCAGGCACAATGAAATAGGCGCGCGTCCAACTGCCCCCTTTGCGCTCTAGCATGCAGGCCAGCGTGACCTGATCCTGGTAGGTCGCCGCGAGGATCTGATCGAAGGGACGTTGGCCTCTGGTGTCTGGAGGATTCTCCGCTATCCCCCGGATAAAGGCCCACTCCGCGCCCGGGTACAGAAAACGCTCGTAGGTCTGCCGGTGCGGGTGACGGATGCCCAGCAACAACGCCAGGGCGGTAAGGTAGGTGGTTTTGCCACTCCCGTTGTTGCCCCGCAGCAACGTGATGTCACCCAGCGGCAGCGGTTCCTGAAAGGGGGCATATCCCCAGTTGTATAATTGCAGGGCTTGTAATCGCAGCATCGGTTACTCTCCCGGTTCGCGCTCTTCGCGCAAGTAGCGTTCCACGGCCTTGACGATACCTTTCTTCTCGCGCAGGTATTGCAGCAAATCGTCGTGATGAATCGCCAGCCACAGCATCGGCCCGGCGCTGACCGCCTCTGCGCCGCGCACTTTGGTAATCCAATCCAATTTCGCCAAGCGCGTGATGTAACGCTCTAGCGTGATCGACTTCCACTCTCCTGGCAATTCCGCCGCTAGCGTGTCCAGCGCCACAGTTTCCTGGGTGTAATCCGCCGGCATGGGTTGTTCGCCATAGATGAACTTGGCTACTAGCCGAAGCCACAAATGCAAGAGCAGCCCCAGGGCGCGGTTATCCAGTCCGTAGTCTGCAAACTGCTCCACATCGCGGTAGGTGGCATGGAGCGCGACGCCGAAGTAAGGAACGCCGGGCCGTTCCAGCAACACCAGCCCCACGGCGGATAGCCGCTGGCTCACTTCCTGGCGCAAGAGCGCATCGTCCCCCAGTTCCGCCAACTCGTTACGCGGCACGAGCCGCCGACGGATCAGTTCGGCGCAGATCGCGGTAGCCTGTTCATCCATAGACATCGGAGCACCTCACTCACTGGTTTGATCGGGGCTATGGGATAAGCTCCCGGCGGTGACAGCCTGCACCGCGCCGGCGCCGCCGTCGAGGCGGCCCTGCCCGTTGAGCCGCAAGAAGATAGGCGGGACCATGTCGCCGAGCTGCGGATCGAGGGCGGCAATGAAGTGCAAGACAGCGGTAGGCCAGCTTTCTTGAGCCACCCACGCGGCCAATGACAACGGATCGGTTTCGGTCAGCCGCCGGCGCAGCGCCTCTTGCACCTGGTAGATGCGTTGTTTGACCTCACTGATGTTGGCCGCCGGTGGGATTTCGGCCAGCGGCGCCGGTTTGGGCAATTGGGTACTGCGCCGTGGCGCGGTGTGCCCCAACAACGTTTCGCCGCCGCCGATCAAGGCGATCTCCGGCAGCGCCCAGACGGGCAGATAGGGATCCTCCATAAAGGGCAATAACGCCTCCGCCATTTCCGCATCTGCGGCCTCGCGCGCCCAATCCAGAATATCGCCCAGGGTCACGCCGCCTTCGGCCAGCAAGTCACGGGTCAAGAGCGCCTGATACCGGAGTTCCAGCTCCCCACTGGCGTGACTCAGGCGACTGAGTATCTCGTGCATCCGCTGCGCCTGGCGGTGGTCGTCGGGGGAGACCGCGCCCTCGCGCCGCAGTGCGAGCGCTTGCTGCCCCAACTGGGCATTGCGCTTTGACTCGTTTAGCCGGGATTCCACCAGGGCGGTGTCTTCGGCGCCAATCGCCGCCGTGATTTGCCCTGTGCGTTCTTCCAGGACAGACAGCACTGTCTCAAAGTGCGCGCGCAGCAACTCGGTTTTGACGCCCAGGCTCTCGGCGACGGCGTACATCTGTGTCGCCACCGGTGCGATGGCGTCTTCCGTCCAGGGTTGGGCCAGCAATTGCAGCAGCACGATCAAGATGCGGCCCTGTGGCGTCAGAGCATAGTGCCGGTCGTCCACGCCGCTGATCAGCCAGCCCGCGCCGCGCAGAGCGCTCAATGCGCCGGAGAGCGCGTCTGCCGGTTTGCCCAAGGCCCGCGCCAGCTCCAGGACTGTTGGCGGTGCGCCTGTCCAGCGAGCTAACTGCAACAGCACTTCCAGCCGCTCGTAGAAGGTCGCCTCGCCTTGCACCGCCGCCAGCCCCCGCAGGAGCGCGTAGAACGGCGCAAAGCCGCTGAGGTCTACGGCGGTGGGTGAAGGGGATTCGTGGGGTAGGAGTTTGTATTGGCCCATCGTCGTTAGTCCGATAGTTTGATGGTCATACGTGGAGGAATCACAGCCATCTCCAACGCTGGCAAAAGTCTATTACTGCTTCGGCAATACGCATAATCGCTTGCGGCGTAAGAATAAGAGCATCCAGGTTGAAAACGGTTTTGTCAGCCACTAATTTCAACAAATGTTCACGTTCGCTATTTTCACAACTGCGCAGTGCCATCAATATAACAATTTGATATTCATGTTGCAATTGCTGTGCTAGTGTTGATGTGAAATATGGTAGAAGTGTTATCAATGCTTCTGCTTGCCCACGAGTAGATTTTATGGCTCGTGTTGCACTTAACCCTTTCGCCAATGCACTTTCCCGCACATCACCATCTAAGTGTGGGAGTAACGCTGCCAATATCTTTACTCGCCAGTATTCATCTTCAATTGTCAGCGCCTCTGTTAATACTTTCAAACGCAAAGCTCCTATCAAATGTGGGGCTAACGCTGCCAATGCTTTTGCTCTATACATTTCCCACTCAATTGTTAGTGCTATTGCTAACCCTTCTGCCTGCATATCTCCGATCAAATGTGGGGCCAGTGCTGCCAGCGCTTCTGCTTTATATCCAGGCCATACAAATGCACGTGTCGTTTCGAGAGCCTCTGCTAAAGCATTTTCGCGTTCATCACCTGCAAGGTATGGAATCAAAGATGCTAACCCTTCAACCCGGATTCGATCCCAATCAACTGGGCGTCCATCACTGGACTGTGCTGCTGCAAATACTGTCATTAGCAAATTATGCACTTGTGGTGTGTTTTCAAATTGCTTGGCCAGCACACCACATACCCTAATAAGATCCATTGCATTCTTGATTTCTTGTAACGCCGTTAACCCACCAGCTAATGCATTGTTTTGGACTTCGCCCGTCAAATGCGGAATTAGTGCTGCCAACGCTTCTACTCTGTCCTGTGCGTTGCTCACCCGCCACGCTAGTGTTAACCCATTCTCCAGCACACTTTCTCGTACACTTCCGATCAAATGGGGTACTAACATTTCTAGTACCCGCACTTGATACAACTCATCAGTAATCCGTGTCGTTGACAAACTTTCTACCAACAAATCCTCAGTTAAGTATGGGGCTAGTGCTGCCAATACTTCCCCTCGCCCACCAGACCATGTAATTGTCCTCGCCATCGCAAACGCCTTCACCAACAAATCCCCAGTCAATTTTGACGACAACGCTATTAGCACTTTTGCTCGATGAAATTCATCCTTAATAGCCTGTGCCATTGATAATCCCGTCGCTAATAGATTTCCCTCAAGATATGGAGCTAACCTATTTACTGCTTTTGTCCATTCTTGGGTAGTTTTAATCATCCGAGTAACTGCCAGGCCTTGAGCTAACACAAACTGTCGTGCATCACCTGTAAGTTTTTGGGATAGCTCTATCAAGACTTCTAATTGATCTACCTCATTTGCAATTTCCCGAGCCGCTGTTGACACTTCCTTCAAAATATGGCTTTGCGTTTCTTGATCTAGATATCCGGCTAACGATACCCACACTAAAAGTTTCGCCTTTATAGGCTGAATTCTCTCTGCATTCATTTTGACCGTTGCCAGGATGTGTTCTCGCATACTCCCTGTTAATTGTGGTATCAGTGACAATAACACCTGTGCTTGGCAATATTTATTCGTGATGGCTAAAGCTGCTGATAAGCCTGTTGTTAGCAAGTCCTCAGTCAGATAGGGTGCTAATGTAATCAGCAACTCTGCTTGTCGCCACTTGCTCGCAAGTGCGACCATTAATGCTTTTCGTTGCGTTTCTCTTTGTGCTTCTCCTGTCAAATATGGAATCAATACTGCCAATGCTTCAACTTGATATTGCTCCCATTCAATTGTTTGAGCTATTGTCAATCCTTCTATCAGCGAATCTCCAGTTAAATATGGCGCTAATGCCGCTAAAGCTTCTACACACTCGTCTGAATGCTCAATGCCTCGTATTGTTGCTAGACACTCCCTCACCACGGTATTTTGCAAACTCCCACTTAAGTGTTTAGCAATCGCTGCTAATGCCTTTACACGCGCCTCATCCTGCCAAATCATCCTGGCTGCTTCTACTCCGTGAATCTGTGCTACCTGTTGTTGCGTGAGATTGAGCACATCCAGGTCTAGTAGCAATGTATACATTTTGGCACGCTGTATGTTACTCGACATCTTTGCTGTGACACTCAACGCGCGCTTCGCAGACCACAAACCTATCTCCACTGCACGCACTATCAGTTCCGACACATAATTAGCTATCAAGGAATTGACTGTAGCACGGATCAACGCATACCGCACGCACTTAACCATCGCTTCCAATGGTTTGTCCTTCGCAATTTGTTGGCGGGTTTCGTCTTCAGCACGTCGCCAGGCATACTCCAAATCGGCCAGGTAGCCGTCGTAGGTGTAGTCATCAGCGGCCACACGCACTTGCAGCCAGGCGTCCGTCGCAAAGAGGGCGGTCAATTCCGCCGCCGCGTCGGCGTCTGTCGCGGCCAGCGCGTCCAGGTGATAGGCCACGTGGGCGTAGAGGTAGCCATCGTCCGGCGCGGTGTGCCAGGGCGTGGGAGACCCTTCGGCTACGCTCAGGGTGACGGTTTGACGGTAGGCATCGAGCAGGGCGCGGTGAGCAGTCACGCAACCCTCCGACCCCAGCACATCAGCCAGGTACACGCGCACCGCGTCGTGCAGGCGCACGATCTGGTGTTCCGCGTCGTAGGTTTGCACCAGCGAGGTGCTGTCCAGCCGCCGGAACAAGTCTTTGGTCTTGAACTCACTCAGGCCGCCGGTCTGCCCCCACAGCCGCGCCGCCGCTGTCGCCGGGATGTCGGCATCTTCGGGGAAGATCGCCAGTTCGGTGTAGCGCGCGCGGTCGGTGGGGGCGAGCCGTTTCAGGCTCACTTCCAGCGTCGTGCGCACGGCGCGCGCGCGGTCGGTCGCGTCGGCGGTGTCGAAGACGGTCAAGCCCTCTTCGGCCAGTCCTTCGGCCACATACGCCAGCGCGTCGGCCAGGGATGCGCCTTGCGCACACATCTCGCGCAGCACGCCATTGATAATCCCCAAGAGCAGGGGCCAGTGGCCTAGCCGCTGCGCCAGGGTTTGGAGCGCGGGGCTTTCTGGCGCGTCTGCTGCCACCCCGTAGCTGAGGAGCGCGATGGCCTCCGCCGGGCGCATCGTGTCCACCGCCACGTCTTGGACGCCGGCGGGGAGCGTGGCGCGGTTGCGGGTCGTCACCACATGGGCGCAGCGCGGGCCGCCGCACAGGAAGGGCGTGAGCGCGGCGCTGTCCCACACGTCGTCTATCAGCAGGAGATACGCGCCGTCGCGCAGCAGGTCGGTCAGGCGGTTGACCAACTGCGGGATCGTCGGGGCGTTTTCGGAGATGACGCCACCCAACGCCGTCACCCACTCACGCAAGCGCGCTGGCACGTCCGGTTTTTCGCCCAACGTCGCCCACAGGATGCCGTCGGCAAACCGTACCTGGATGTCTACGTTGTCGCACAGGACGCGGGCCAGGGTGGTCTTGCCAAAGCCACCCGCGCCGTACAGCGCCGTCGTCAGTCTCTCGGTCATCGGGTCGGCCAGTAGCAAGGTCTTGATCTGCGCGTATTCGTGCGGGCGGTTGACGTAGCGTTCCGCTTCCAGGCGCGGCGCGTGGGTGTAGAAATCGCGACGAGCGGGGGCTGTCGCCTGGGCTGTCTCCCACAGTTTGCCGTCCTTCAGCCGCATCAGCAACACCGGCACGCCTGCATCCGGCGATTGGCCCGTCAGCAGCAAGCTCCGCGCGGCGTTGAGGGCGCGATCTATTTCGCCGTGGCGGAGGAGGGCTCCATAGAATGCAGAAGTCAGCTTGCCCGCCATGGCGAGCGCCACTTTGTCCCGCATCGCCACCACTGCCGGGATGCCGGCCTGGATCAGTTGGGGCGCCAGGCCCGCGAAGGCGTCTACCATAGACCGTTCCGCGCTTTGGCAGGCGGCCAGGAAGACCAGATGCGGGCGCGTCGCCTGTCGTTTGAGCATGGCGCTCAGGTCGTCGTCGGTGATGATGCGTGTGTTGCCGGTGTCGTCTTGCAAGTACAGCGCGGCCTGTCCCCGGCGCTGGCTGAATGTCCCGTGGCCGACGAAGTGCAGGACGTGATAGCCGGTCGCCAGGGCGCGTTCCAGGCGTTCCGGGGTTACGGGTGCATCGAGAAAATCCAGGTGCAGGAGCGCCATCGGCAAACCGGACAAGGCGGTTTCCAGGCTTTGCCGCTCGGCGGCCACATCGAGGGGGGTGAGACTGTATTGGGCCAAGTCGGCGGGGTTGGCAATCACGGCCAGGATACGGATAGGGCGTGCTATGACCGGGCCGCCGGGTGGGTCTGGCAACGGCAGGTAACGCGAAAAAGGCGTGGCGGCATCGGCCACGAGGAAGGTTTGGCCATCGTGGAGCAATTCCCAGGGCAGGGCGTGAAGTTCCGGCGCGGTCGCATCCAGGCGCAGGCGCACCCGGCGCTGGGGATGTTGGCCGCAGGCGCGATCCCACGCTCTCCGGGCTTCTGCATCCCTGAACAGGGCCGCGAAGAGACGTTGCCCGTCGGTATGGGGATCGCCGGTAGAAGTCCAGGGCAAGATGTCCGCCGCAAGAAAGCCGCGTGGAAATTCTTGCCCGCCGGCGAGGGTGATTTCCACGGGATAGCCTGCCTCCTGGCATTCCAGGATGCGGAGCTCGAGGTCGGCGTAGGTGTTAGTATTCAACACGGGGACATTCCTTTTCAAAAACAAACCAGGACTTCTCCCCTTCCTACGTCCTCTGCGCCCGCCACCGTGGATCACCGAGCGCCGCGTCAATCTCACTCAGGGCGAGACGGGCTTTGATCTGGTGGGGCGCGGCCTGGGCGACGTAGGTTTCCGCGTCCTGGAGCTCTTCGGCGATCCAGAGGGGATAGCCGCCCAGCCGTTTGAGGGCCTGGTGATAGCGACCGCGCGGGTCAGTTTCGCGCTGCACCTGCTGATGCAAGGCGGCGTCGAGGGGGGCGTCGCTGAGGCAGCGCAGAGTGCGGGCCAGTTCGCGCCGCAAACGCGCCTGCGCGGCAGCGTGCTGCCGTTGCAGGGCGGCGCGCACTTCCTCCTGGGCGGCGCGTTGCATCGCGGCAACGCGCTGTTGAGCCACGGCGCGCGCAGCGTCTTGCGCCTGGAGGCGCAGCGCCGGGGAAACGGGAGCGCCATCCCAGGTTTCGATCAGGGCTAGCAGATGTTGGGCGGAGTCAATCGGGACGATCTGATCGCCCCACACCCAGCGTGCTTCTACGCAACGATAGGGGCCGGCCAGGAATTCCTCCAACACCAGGGGGACGTGACCGGGCAGCGGCAGGCTTTCCACCAGACTCACCAGCAGGTCGGAGTGCAGGGTGAGGGGCAGGACGTCGGGTTGGCGTTCCAGGGTTTCTCGATCCAGCGTGACCGGGATGCTGGAACGGCGGCCCATTCCTGGCAGGCGCTTCAAATGCCACAAGGTGGGAATCTTTGAATCGCGGCGGGCGGTGACTTTGCCAGCGGTATCGGCCAGCCAGGTGAGCGCGGTTTCGAGGTCGGCGCGCGTGAGCGGGGCGGGCGCGGAGGGCAGCGGGGCGGCGGCGGCGGGCGAGAAGACGCCGGCCAACAATTCATCCTTTTCTATCTCCTGGGCGGCTTGCCGCAACCGCGCCACGATGTCGGCGGCCTCTCCGCGCCGGGGATTGCGCCGCAAAACGTCGCGCGCCAGCGCCAGCACCGGCTGCATCTGCCCGACGAAGTGTTCAAACAGGCCGCAGCGCTCGCGCAAGACCTGGTAGACGTCCATATCCACGCTGTCGGTGAGGAAGAGGTTGCGGATGGGCAGGGTGGATTGCTGCTGGCCGATACGGTCAATCCGGCCAATGCGCTGTTCGATCCGGCTGGGATTCCAGGGCAAATCGTAGTTGATGAGCGCACTGGCAGCCTGGAGGTTCAGCCCTTCACTGGCGGCATCGGTGCAGACCAGCACTTTGAGCTGCCCGCGGCTCAGGCGCGCGGTGATTTCGGCTTTGGAGACGGTGGCCCAGTCATGCCCATCCCAGACTTTGCCGCCCTCGCCGCTGTAACATCCCAGGGTGTGCCCGTAGGTGGGACGCAATTGCTCGCGCAGGTATTCGAGGGTATCGGCGTATTCGGTAAACACCAGGACGGCGCGCCCATCGGCGGTCACCGCCTGTAGGGTTTCCCAAAACTGCGCCAGCTTGCTGTCGGTTGCGCCCAATCCATCCAGCCGGCCGAGCAGGGCGTCGAGTTCCCGCTTTTCCAGCGCCGCAAGCTGGGGGTTACTGGGAACGGCGGGGTCAATCTGTTCATCTATGTCAGCGTCGCTCAGGTCACGCGCGGCGATTTGCTCTTCGTCCAGGTCGAGCCAGGCGTCGGTCCACTGGTGGCGAATGACGCGATCCAGCTTTTCGCGGCGGCGTTCCAGGCTGCGCCGCAACGCCAGCGGGGAACTGGCCGCGCGGCGGCGGTAGACGGTCATCACAAAGCCCTTGCCCTTCTTTTCCGCCTCCAATTGCTCGTAACGTTTGTTAATGTACTCCTCGATGGCGTCGTAGCACTCCCGTTCGGCCCATTCCTGGTAATCAAATATGACATCGTGGACCTGCCGCTGCGCCGGGGCGGTGGGCAACAGGCCCATCCGGTGATAGTCGCGTAGGGTGTCGCGGGTGTTGCGGTGCATCCGGCGGCCCAGGGGCGCGCCGGCGCGTAGCCACGCGACGTAGTGCCGGCGTTGTTCGGGGGTAGCAAAAGCCAGGGCGTTGGATAACAGAGGCAACGCACTTGAGTGGTCCGCAGGGCTGTGCTGCGCCGCCGACAAGATGTCCTTTCCCAAAGTGCGTTGCATCTCAACCAGGGGAAATTCCGCGTCGTGCAGGATCAAGCGCGCTATGTCACGCGCGGGTTCCAGGCCGATGAAGCCGTGCGTCAGCTCCTGGATGCCCTGGTAGTAGGCCCGCACGTCGCCGAAATTCACCAGCCACGGCGCGCCAATGCCCAGGACGCCGAGCAAGTCCCACGGTTCCCAGGGCTGGGTCTGCATAGGGGTGGCGCTGAGCAGCAGCAGGCCGCGTGCGCGTTGGCGCAGTTGCAGCTCGCGCAACAGGTCCAGGAGCAGGTTGGCGGAATTGAACTCGCCTTCTTCGGGTTTGCTGCGCCGCGCGGCGTGGGCTTCATCCAGCAACACCAGGTCCCAGACCGGCGCATTCAAGACCAGTTCGCGGTTGTTGGGCAGCCGCGCCCACTCCCGGCTCAGGAGCAGCAGGGCGTTGTGCGCCAACGCTTCGGCGGCATCCATTTTTTCATGGCAGCCGTCAGGCCGGTAGAGGAGGCCGCTTTCCCAACGGGGGACGAGCAGGCCGCCCTTTTCGCGCAGCTCCTCTTGCCATTGTTGCAACAATCCGGCGGGGACGAGCAGCAGGGCGCGTTGGACGCCGCGCCCGCCCAGCAAGCGCCGCAGCACCAGGATGGCCTCGATGGTTTTGCCCATGCCGACTTCATCGCAGAGCAATCGCCCGGCGGGGAAGCCGCGCGCGGTGTCTTCGACGACGCGCTGTTGATGCGGCCAGAGGTCTACCAGGGCGGTGGCGTCGCAGGCGTATTCGCCGTTGGGGAGATAGGCCGCCGCGCCGATGTAGCGCCAGAGCATGGCCGTGGCCGCCGCCTGACGGTCCTGCCGCAGTTCGCGCGGCGGCTGGGCAGGAGCAAACGTGATCAATCGGGCGCGCACAGCATCCGGGAGGGGGAGCGTTGCGACATAGGCGTCGCGGTTTTCCCACAGCGCGTCAAAGCGCTGCTGGTAGTTGGCGACAAAATCAGCATCCTGCCAGGCCGGGCGGACTTCCAATTCCTCGTAATTTTCGGTCAGGGCCGCGCCGGTTTCGTTGTCGCTGCCCATAAAGGCCAGGGCGTCGCCGTGCAAATCCCTGATGATGCCAAACTTGGCGTGAACGATGCCCTGACCGGCCTTCATCACGCCCACGCGCACGTCGAGCCACCCGCTGACCGTCAGCCAGGCCAGCATTTCCAGACGGTTCCTTTCGAGGGCCGTCTGGGGGGTCTTGAACTGTTTGAGCAGGTGGTCAATCAGGCCGCTTTGATCGCCGGCGGCCAGCAGCGCATCCCGGTCTTTGGCGTCCAGTTGCTCGTTGACCAACAGGCGGACGGCGGGCCGGGGCAAGGTGTCCGCGTGGGCCAGCAGAGCTTCGATGAGGCCGCCAAAGCCCCGCGCGGCGACGGCCAGGACGCGGCTGGAGAAGTAAGCGCAGCAGCGATCATAGCGCACGGCGCGGCTGAGGGCGGGGACGTAGAGTTCGTCCAGCAGTTGCGCGTCGGGGGCGCGTAAGAAACGTTTCCAGGCAAAGGATTTGAGTGAATCCGTCATCGTTACCTCCTGAAGAACCGCCAAGACGCCAAGGACGCCAAGTTTTTTTTGTTAATTTTTCTGGGCGCTCTTGGCGTCTTGGCGGTTAATGAGACAGCGGGGGAGTCTCATGCTGGGCGCGGTTGAGCAGGGAGTTCCACAGGGCGCTTACGTCCGGGCCTAATCGCGCCGCCGCCGCCGCAATCGCCGCAAAGTCCAAAGCGATGGTGCTCAGGTCGCTGAGGGCAAACACCAGCATGGCATGAATGTCGGCCGGATGTTTCGCCGAACGACCCTGCGCCCACGCTTTAAGTTTGCCGATGATGATGTCGGTAGGTTGCGCGTACCAGGCAGCGAAAACCTGACCGGTCTCGTCCTGGTAGGTTTGCCGCACCCGCCGGTCAAAAGCCACCCGGTAGCCCGGTTCGCGCGTCAGGGGCACCAAATCCGCTTTGACGCCTTCCTCGGTGTCAATCAAGTTGAACATGATGCCCATGCGGGTAGAGTTGCGCATCATTTCAGGATCCGCGTAGTAGCGCGGCGGCGGGAAACGGTCGGCCAGCGCCTCAAAATCGTCTTCGTGCAGGTCTACCAGGATGTCCACGTCAAAGGTGGCCCGGTTGACGCCAAACGCGAGGCCGGCAAAAGCGCCCACGATCATATAGGGCGCTGCGATTTCTTCCAATGCCTGGATAATTTTGAAGTAGAACGTCAATCCTTCCATCGTTGCCTCCCTACCGCTGTTCTATCCGCACGGGCGTCAGATAGGCCAGCACTTTCATGTTGATTTCGGCGGGGGAAAGGTCGGGGAAGCGCCGCCGGAAGGCGCCCCGGAGCGTGGCACGGGCAAAGGTCTGGGCGCGCATCCCGGCCAGAATACGCTCAAAAGGGGCAAGGGTGGCGGTTAGCCGCAATTGCACCCAATCCACCGGATCCAGGCCGCGCACTAACTCGTCAATCATCTGTTGGTTATAAGGGATGGGGACGTCTGCTCCTGTTGTATCATTCATCGTTGCCTCCTTGCAGCAACCGCCAAGACGCCAAGGTCGCCAAGGTTTTGTTGTTAATTTTGCTTGGCGCTCTTGGCGTCTTGGCGGTTTGAGAGTACCACCCGGCGGATGCCATCTTTCAGAACGGGGACGTGAAAGTTGATGAGCAGGCCCAGTTGCAGGCCGGTGGCTTTCAGATAGGAAATGACCTGCGCTTGATGAATGGGCGCGAAGGCTTCTACGGTTTTTAACTCCACCACCAGGCAGCCGCCGACCAACAGGTCCAGCCGTCCCTCGCCGACAGAATGGCCCTTGTACTCCACGGCAATCGCTTTCTGACGTTCAAAGGGGATGCCTTGCAATTGTAACTCGACGCACAACGCTTCTTCGTAAACGCTTTCCAGGTAGCCCACCCCCAAATAGCGATGGACTTCAATCGCGGCCCCAATCACCTGCCGGGCCAATGCATCTGCCTCTGCACTGGGTTCTTGATATACCATAGTTCACCTCGTTAGTGTTTTTACCGCCAAGACGCCAAGGACGCCAAGAAAATTAAAAAGTTTTTTTGAGATCAGTTCCTAACAAACCATTTTTTAAAAATCTTGGCGCGCTTGGCGTCTTGGCGGTTGGTTGGTCTTACCAGAGCTTCGCCTGCGCCTCCACCGCTTCTTCCCACACCGGCGGCTCGATGCCGAACAGAGGTTTCAACATCGCGTGCCAGGCGCGGAATTCGGGGAAGGCGTCGGCGGCGGTCTGCTTGCCCTTCTTGCCGGGGAAGCGCACGGCCGGCGGCGCGGCGTGGACGAGGGCCTCCATCATCCGGGCGCAGACGCTCTCGGCCGTCCAGCCCTGTTGGAGCGCCATGCCGCGCGCTGCGCCGATGCCGGCCTGCCCACCGCCGGCTTCGGCGCAGCGGAGCGCGAGGGCGTGGCACATGTCAATCGCGCTGGCGAAGTATTCGTCCTGCGGGTGGACTTTGCGCTGGCTCTTGCGCCGCCCCTGGCTTTCGAGGAAGCTCATCTGCTCGGCCTCGTTGGCGATGGCGCGCTCACGGCGGCGCTCGGCGGCGGGGAGCAGTTGCACCTGGTCGCCGCTCTTGCTGATGAGGCCCACCGCGCTGAGGGCGTTCACGTCCATGCCCACGGAACGGCCCAGGAGCATGGCTTCGTTGAAGCGGAACTCCGCCGCGCCCAGCACGTCCCAGCAGAGGAGGACGAAGCGGCTTTCGTTGTCCACGCCTTCGAGGCCGCGCGTGGCGAGTTGGGCCACGCGCCAGTCGGCTACGGCGTCGGCGGCCAGTTGGATGGCGGCGGCGACCTGGACGCGCACGCCGGTGTCGGTGCGGACTTCGGCGTAGCGACTGAAGACTTCCATCGCCGGGCCGAACGCGCCCACCAACTGATCTACGGCGTTGAGGCCCTCGGCGTGCAGGCGCGCGGCGGCGGATTGGGCGGCGGCGCGCAGTTCGGCCTGGAACTCCGCGTCGAAGTACCGCACCCCCTCACCCACTCTCCCTCTCTCCCCCTCTCCCACTCCTGCACCGGAGAGTCTTTTACGTGCGACGAGCAGCACGGTGCTCTGGGCCGCATTCTTCTGCGCCTGGTGGAGGCTGTGCTGGCTTTCGGTCTGGACGGGCCAGGTGGCGGTGATGGTGAAGCCGGCGGCGATGAGCGACTCGAAAAGGTCGGCCCACGCTTCCTGCTGTTTGTGCGTGAACATCACGGTGAGCACGCCGTCATCGCGCAGGACGCGCCGGGCTTCGGCAAAGACCTCGCTCATCAACCGCTGGTAGAAAGCATGGGCCTCCTTGCGCGCTTGCGCGGCTGAGGTCTTGGCGTCCGGGCGGAAGCGGCTGAGGTTGACGACGGCTTCCTGCTCGTGGTCGCAGAGGTAGGTGCTGAACCATTCCGGGCGGCGATGGCCCTGCGTGCGCTTGAGCCAGACGTAGAAGAAGTCGGCCAGTTCGGAATATTGCACGTTGTCCGCGTAGGGCGGATCTACGACGACGGCGGTGACGCTGCCATCGTCCAGGTCGAACAGGTTGGTTGCGCTGCCCTGGGTGAGCGTGATGGGATGGGTTTCAGGGGCGCGAGGCAATGCGACGAGCTTCTCGTAAGCTTCCAGGACGCTATCAATCGCCCATTCCAGCCCACCGCCTGCGATACAAAGTGGCATCTCGGCAAAAGTCGCTTTGAAGGAAAAGTCATGCTTGCTGAAAACATTTGCCATAGTGCCGCGTGTGGGATGCCAAATGCTCAACTGGGCATTGTAGTTTATAAGTTTGTCTATAACGAATGCCAGCAAATGTATCACTGCCTCGCCCAATTCCTCGCCTTCCTCGCGGAGAATCTCCGGGCGCAAGGCGCGCAATTCTTCGACGAGGACGCCCAACGCCAGCAGTTGGCGCGGCGCAAAAAGATCAGCCCAGCGTGGCATTCCATAGACGCGCGGGCGCGGGTCGCTGCTGACTGCGGGGTACTCTTCGGTCGGGATGATATTGTCGCGCTCCCACTGCGGGCGCACGCGTTCCAACTCGCGGGCGGCGCGTTCCAACACCTGGAGGTCGGCCGGCTCCGGTGGGCGGAAGTCGAGGCGGGTGGTGGCTTTGGTCGCCACGGCGTAGAGGACGCTGCCCAACTGCCCCTGCTGCGCCATCGCCTTGATGTAGTCGTCGGCAATCACCGCGCCAGTGAACAGCGAAAGCCCTTTGCCATTATCGTAGGTGGGCTGCGGCGGCCTGGGGAGTTGCCCCGCCCCTTTGCCGATCTCGCGGATGCGGATTGTCCACCAGCCCGTCGCCGCGTTCACAATCAGTGGCTCGGCAACCAGATGGACTTTGCCACCTTCTTTCAACAAATGCCAATCGGGGATAAGGGGCGTAGGATGACCAGTATCCGGACAAGGCACAGTGCGGGCGCAGATGTAGGTATAGGCGGGGATCGCACCTTGAACTTCGTAAAAGGGCTGCATCCGCGCGTTGAAGCGCTCACGCCAGCGCTTTCCCCATTCCTGCGCTTTCCGCGCCAACGCCGTTCCAAAGCGAAAAGGGTAATCCAACGTAGCTTCCAGCACGGAACAGGCCACGGGATTGTATTCATTGGCCAGGACGTGGAGTCCCAGGCGCACGGCTTCCAGGGGAATCGAGCCGCCGCCCGACATCGGGTCAATCAGGGTGGGCAGGTCGCCCCACGTCGCCAGCATCGCCTGGTGCGCTACCTGTACATCCGGCTCGCGGATCGCGGCGCTGAACGCCCGTGGCCCGTGAGGGTTGCTGATGCGCCCGCCTTCCCCTGCCCGCGCCCCGTCCACCAAACTCTGATTCTGTACCACATCGGCGGCGGAAGCGTAGAAACCCAACAGTCGCTCAAACGTGCTGCGGTCGAAGTCGGCGGGAAGCAGCGAAGCCAGCACGGCCGCACGGGAAACGGTCAGCGGACGGCGCGCCCACCAGACGTGCAGGCGTTTGTCGGGCGGCTGCTGCCCGGTGGAACGCTCGCGCATACACTCCACGCCAATGGCCTGGGCGGGGAGCCAGTCTTCAATCAACACACGGGATCGGGTCATAGCACCTCCTCGGGTGAACCGCCAAGACGCCAAGCACGCCAAGTTTTTATTTTAATTTTTCTTGGCGATCTTGGCGTCTTGGCGATGTTTCATTTACTCCACCGCCTCGGTCAAAATACGCAGGGCGCGCAGGGGGCGCAGGTTGTCCTCGCGGGAAAGCAGGCCCAGCCACCAGGCGGCTTCGGTGGGGTCGGCGGCGCGCAAGTGGGCGGCGGCGCGCAGCAGGCGCTCGCCATCGCGCAGCCCGGCGGCCACCAGCGCGTAGCACGAGACGCGCGCGCCCCAGGTCTCATCCAGGGGATGGAACGGGCCGGCCGGCAGCGCGCCGTTGCCGTTGGTCTCCGGCGCGGTCGCGTCGTGTTCGTCCACAGCAATCTCCGATTTGTTGATGGCGTCGCGCAGCAAGGGCCGGGCCGCCGTGGTCGCCAGCGGCGAGAGCGCCGCCACCCGCTGCAAGCGGTCGCGGCCCTCGGCATCGGCGCGGCGGCGATAGATCACCGCCGCTTTCCCCTCCTTACGCTGCACAATCCGCAGCGCAAAGGGGGCATGACGTAAAATCCATTCGCGTTTTTTCATGAGTCTCCTTAGTAAAACCGCCAAGACGCCAAGGACGCCAAGTTTTTAAATTTGTAACTGCTCATACGAACAAGTTTTTCATTGATTGATGCTGTCTTTCTTGGCGCTCTTGGCGTCTTGGCGGTAAGTATCATTTTTCTTCCCCAAACTGCGAGTTCAAGGTCAGGCCGGTCACAGCCTGGGCCTGCGCCTGCTGAAATTTGGCGGCCGTGTCGTTTTGGGGCGCGTCAAAGTGTAGGGTCAGGGTCGCGTTCAGCGCGCCGCCATCCGCCATCCCGCGCAGGAGCTTCTTCGCCATATCCAACGGGGCGAGCGGGTGGTTGTGCTTGACGCCGTTCACCGCGAAGTTGACCTGCCCGCCTTCTTTCAGTATACCACTGACCTGTACCGCCAGCGTCAACGCGCGCGCGCCAAACGGCTGCGCGCAGGCCAGCAACTTATCGGCGGCTTCCGGGGTGGTGGCGCGCAATTCCAACGCTTGCAACGGGCGTTTGGCGGCATATTGGATCGCCAACTCCCAGGTGTAGGCGCGCGCTTCCAGCGGGACATAAGGCTGCCACGCCTGGAATTTATCGTTGACGACGACGTACTTGGCGCCGTCGCGCAGCGCATAATCCAGTTGCCCGGCATCCAGGGCATCCTGGATCGCCTGGGGCGCGACGCCTTTCTGCTGCGCGGCCTGACTCACCGTTAGCCCCTCGCCATCAGGCTTAGGCAGGGTATCTTCGGCCAGCCACGCGGCCGCACACGGCGCAGCGGCCGGCGCGATGAGGATGTCGCTATCCAGCTTGAGCGTGGTCAGCGTCCGCGCCACCGCGTGGCGATAGCCGCCCGCGCCGGTGACACAGCGTTCCCCGGTGTAAACGTCGCCATTGGGCTGCCGGATCAGCACCTTCTCCTGCGCGACGCCCTTCAAGATGGCCTTCCGCACCGGATCGGCATTGAGCATCAGCCGCAAGCGGGGAGAAGCCAGAGCGCGCTCGTGAACCGCGCTGGCGGGATACGCGCCCGCGTGATCCAGCGAAGGCGTCGCGCCGGGGAGCAGGTCGAGCAGCAAGTCCACATCCAGCGCCTCGCCGGGCAGATACACGTAGGTGTTGTCGTCGAGCAGCTCTTTCAGCTTCGCCTGTCCGGTCACACTGCCCAGCGCGTTCTCGTCGGAGACCAGATACCGCTCGTCCAGCGTCACCGAAGGCCGGCCCTGGAACACCACGCGATTGAAGGCGCGGACGGCGCGGAAGCGCGCGCGCTTTTGCAGGATGGGCAGCCATTCCTCCACCTGCTGGCGCAACGGCGAGGCGCGCTTCTGCTCTTTGGCGACCTGCTCCGCCGCCATCCGGCGCCGCGTCTCCTGGATGGCGTCGGCCAGCGCGGCGGCGGTCGGCGCGATGCCGAAGATCGCATTGCGGAAGCGGCGCGGGCGCAGCGCTTCGGGATTGCTGTCGTCCTCATAGTCGCACACCCGCTGCGCCAGGCTCTCGCTCTCGGCCAGGATCAGCTTGAGGTCGGCGGAATCGGACACGGCGCGCGGGCTGCCGGGCCAGGGGATCAGGCTGAAGGTGTGCCCCTTGAAGTAGTTCTGCGCCACCGTCTGCACCTCGTTGCGCGCATCCTCCGGGGGGATGGCTTCGGCGCGTTCTTCGATGATCTTGTTGGCGTTCGCCTCATAGCGGAACTGGAAGCGTCGCCCGCCGTCGTCCTTGTACGTGTGCCAGCACACACTGAGCAGCCGATCCATCGCCTCGCCAGGTTCGTGTCCCACGTCGCCGGGGCGGAGCACGGCCAGCGTCAACTCCGGCTTATCCAGCGCCGCGTGGGAAGTCATCGGCAGGCTCTCCAGCAACAGCGCGGTCGCCACCCGGCGGTGGCTATCGGTGCTGTAAGCGTCGTCCAACTGCCCGGCGTGGCGTCCCACATCGGCGTTGACGGCCGCGGTGAAGTTGTCGCGGTTGAGACGTTGCAACAAATCCGCCTGGATGCGCTCACTTTGCCAGTTCAGGTCCCCCGCCGTAATCAGGTGCATCGCACTTCGGAAAGTGCAACGCACCTGCCCTTCTTCCCATACGTCGCGCAAAATGCGGGCAAACAAGCGCAGCGTCCCCCGGCTCTTGTTGAAGTCCTGGAGCGCGCCCAGCCGGTCTTGCGCCGTTTCCAACAGGCGCGGGTGGAAGGGATAACATTCGACAATGCGCTGCGCGTACTCCTTGGTGGTCGCGTGATGGGGCAGCAGGTCGGGATACTCCGCCGCCACCCGTTGATAGGCATTGTAATACTCGGCGGAAACGGCCTGCGCCGCGTCCCCATCCACCGCCTCGAACAGCCGGCGGATGATCACCTGCGCCGTCTCGTTGCCGATGGGGTCGAAGTCGCTCATCTTGCGGCCCAGCACGTCGTCGAGGCGTTGGGCGGCTTCCAATTGCCGGGTGACTTCGGCCAGCGCCAGGGCTTCCTTCTCGTAGGCCGGTTGGTGGGCGGGATCGGTGATGACCAGTACTGCCTGGCGCCGCGCCCCCACCTCGGCGATGAGCTTGCTCAGGAACGAGAGCAGCGCGCCCTGGGCCTGTTCGCTCAACAGCGCCATGTAGATGACGAGTTCATCCAGCAGGATGAGCGTCGGCTTGTCGGGCAGCATCGCGCGCACGGCGGCGTCGTGCGGCACGTTGAGCGGGTCGTCCATTGCCTGGATCGCGGCGTATCCGGCCTCTCCGCCCAATTGGAAGGCCAGCTCGCCCCACAGGCTGTGCGTCGCCAGTGGGCCGTGCGTCGCGCAGATGGTCGAGCCGAACTTCTGCGCATCAATGCCCGCGACGACCACCTCGCGCGGTCGCCCGGCGGCCGGCAGCAACTCCGTGCCGAGCGTCGTCTCCGTGATGTGCCGCGCCAGGTGCCACAGCGCGATCAGCGTGTGCGTCTTGCCGCCGCCGAAGCCGGTGCTCAAGCGCACGGCGGCGCCGGCCTCGCGCGGGTCGGCCAGCCGCTCGAAGATCGTCGTCACCACTTTCTTGAGCGGCGTCGCCGGGTGCGTATTGCGGAAGAACTCCGCCGGGTCCTGATAGACGGCCGGCGCAATGCCCGTCGCCACATGGCCGAAATCCGCCGCAAAGATCGCGTCCTCGAGATCGCCTTTCAGGACTTCGCGGCGCGGAATGCAGGTTTCACGAATGGGTTTCAAAGTTTACCTCCGAATGTTATTGTACCGCCAAGACGCCAGGAGCGCCAAGAGTTTTTATCCAATGCATTCAATTATGGTTGGGTTTCTTCCGGGATGGGAAGGTTGGGGCAGGTGGCGCGGTAGGGTTCGTCGGCGAGGTATTGCGTCCATTCGGCGCGGGTGAGGTTGCGGGTGAGATGGGTGCAGGCGAGGTCAATCAGGTCCTCGGGACGCCAGAATCTCACTTTTGTGGTTCTGTTACTTGTTGAAATTATATACCGGTCATTCTGGATGAAGCCTGCTGTTGTGATACTATCTTCACTTGTTACCCACATCAGTTCGCGCTTAGTAGTCGTTTCCCATACTGATAAGACGCCGCCATTGGTTCCAGAAACCACCCACCTCCCATCAGAACTAAAAGCAACTGTCGTGACTTCATCTTCAAAAGTCATTCGTGTTACTTCATTTCCAGTCATTGTTTCCCAAACCTTTACTATACCATCTCCACTACCAGAGACTACCCATAGTCCATCCGGGCTAAACATTAAAGTGTTCACTGCGCCAGTATGCAGTTGTCGCGATACTTCATTGTTCGATATGATATCCCATATTATTATTGAACCCTGCTCACTTGGTCCTATCGTGTTAAATTTACTGCCTGCAAAAGCTATCAATTCGCCAGAAGAGCTAAACTCTATAAGATCTACTGTCCAATCGTACGCAATTTGCAGAACTTCGTTCCCCGTTGCAGTTTCCCATATATGCACAATATTATCATATCCCCCTGAGGCTATCCATTTTCCATCCGGGCTAAAAGCAATACCTTTCAAATAACGGCCACGGCCTGATGAAAAGGGAGTGTCGGCTGAGGCCAAGCGTGATGCTGCGCGCGCTTGAGATGGAATTTGGACATCTTGCGTTTGACCACTCGGGGGTTGGA
>Ga0116144_10001610_pt1 | contig 26423 bp, 16 predicted proteins | sample AD_UKC035_MetaG_FD_89746 | JGI IMG/M metagenome (GOLD analysis project Ga0116144, IMG submission 89746) | Active sludge microbial communities of municipal wastewater-treating anaerobic digesters from USA - AD_UKC035_MetaG | ecosystem: Engineered > Bioreactor > Anaerobic > Digestate | place: USA...
ACGATGACGCTGTGCTGCCCCGCCGCCGATTCCTGATCCGCCTGCTCGATCCGGTTCGCCGTCGCGTTCAGCGCCGCCGCCACCTCGGCGTAGATCGCCGGGGTGCGCTGCGTCTGCTGTTGGCACGACCCCAATTCTTGCATAAACGACTGTGACGCCACGCCTTCCCAGTTCCCCAGCAACTGCGCCGCCCGGCTGTTCACCCGTTGGTTGACCTCAGCCACCTCTTGCGAGGCGCGTTGAAAATCGTTCGCGGTATCGCGCAATTCCGTCAGACTCAGTTTGATCAGTCCCATGTCAATGTACCTCCTTAGTACGGTTTGGTTAGTGCCCCTTGCTTGTGACCTTTGTGGCCCAGCCTCCCCCCTCGACGGCCCTGCGGCTCCGCGGTAGCTTGAGGCCAGCCGAGTGCCGGGATACCGGCCCGACAGTTTCTATAATAGCACCCTTTCGCGGCGCGGCGTCCGCGAACTGTTCGCGGATTGTCCGCGAGTCATGACTGAACGTTGGCCTGCGTCCACATCCCGTTGATAAAGCGCCACATCGTCCCGGTGGGATTCTGATCCTGCAACTCCGGCGGCAGGCGGTGCGGGCGAACGTTGTCGTAGCTGTGCAGCGCGGCAAACCGCAGCATCGCAGCCGGGAGGCCCACCGCCGTGAAGCCGGGATGCCCCGTCGCCGGGTATGGCCCGCCGTGATTCATCGCCGGGGATACCGCCACGCCCGTCGGCATTTTGTCGTTGAGCAAGCGGCCCACCCGGTCGCGGACAATGGGCGCGAGGACGTCGTAGAGCGCGTCATCCTCGCCCTGGGAATGGGTGTAGAACGCCGCCGTCAAATTGCCCTCCAGACTGTGGGCAATCGCCTGCATCTGCGCGGCATCCCGCGCCAGCACCACCAGGCAAACGACGCCAAACGCCTCGATTTGGAGCGCGTGGGGAGCTTCCAGATACACGTCGCCGGAGACGCGCAGCAGGGTGTTGGCGTAGCGATAGCCTTCGCCCGCCACCTCCGCGCCGCCGGTTAGCAGTGCCGCGCCATGCTGCTGCATCGTGGCGACGGCCTGGGCGATGGTGCGCACGCCGCTCGCGCCGAGCAAGACGCCCGACGGGCCGTCAAACCGCTCGCGCACGGCTTCCAGGAAAGTCTCGCTCGCCGCATCCTGCAACAGCACCACAAATCCCGGCTTCGTGCAGAACTGACCGACGCCCATCGAACACGAGGCGAACAGCTCGTCCGCCATCGCGGTGAGCCGCTCGCGCAGCACGCCGGGCAGGATGAAGATCGGGTTGACGCTGGACAGTTCCAGGTAGATGGGCTTGCCGGCGCGGTCGGCGGCTTCCTTGAGCTGCAATCCCGCTGCGCGGCTGCCGGTGAAGCCCGTCGCGCCGATCAGGGGATGGCCCACCAGTCGCAGCCCGGCATCGGAGGGGATGCGATAGAGCAACTGCACCAGCGCCGGCGGGAGTCCGGCCTGCTGCACGGCCTCAAACGCGGCCTCGGCGAAGAGGCGCGTCGTACCCGGATGGCCCGTGTTCGCTTTGGCGATGACGGGGTTGCCCGCCGCAATCGCCGCAGCGAAATCCCCGCCGGCCGCCGAGTTGAAGGCGAAGGGAAAGTTGTTCGGGCCGAAGACCGCGACCGCGCCACCCAGGGGGGCGTACATCGAGCGGATGTTGCGCGCCACATCCAGGGTGGCGTGACACCACGACCGATCCCGCACGGCGGCGGCGGCCTGTCGCAGTTGATCCACCGTCCGGGGCAGTTCCACCGAGCGCAGGCGAGGCTCGCGCGGCAAAGCGGTCTCCCGGTGCGCCATCTCGACCAGCTCATCCCGGCGCAGTTCAATGTTGGCCGCGTACTGCTCCAGGAAAGCTGCAAGCGCGTCCCTCGGCATCGTTCGCAGAGCCGCCACCGCCTCTTGCGCGGCCAATAATGCTTCCTCCACTTCGGGCCATCCCGACACGGGATACACGTCCGGCAGCGCCACTTTCGTGGCCGGGTTCACGGCGGCAAAGTCGCCCACCGGGGCCTGGGCCGGACGCCACGCGCCGGCGATTAAGACAGGGGATAAAGTCATTTTTTTCCTCCTAATGCTGATTATCCAGAGGGGAAACGACCTGGACCGTCCCATTGCGCCAGCGTACAGCCAGCGCCGCCTCCGCCATTGGCGGGAGCATCCAACGTTCCTGCACACTGTACGTGCAGCTTTCGTCACTTCTCAACAGCAACGTGACTTCCTCCGCGCGGGGGCCAGCCTCAATCTCGAATCCCCACTGTTCAAACAAGTGTACCGCTTCTTCAAAGGTCAGGTATGACAAATTATACTCCCCCTCAAAAATAACCTCAACGGAGTAGAACGGAAAAATATCCGTTAAATTCCGTTGAATCTGTTGAGAAAATGGACTTCATCTATGGTCGCCTATCGTTGAAAGCTCTTTTCGCCGGCGAGGGAACGCCAGCCGGCGCGACGCCTATAGCGAGCCGCAGCGCGCCGGATTCCACGGCCCGTTGGAGTGCCGGCAGCGCGAGTGTATCCCCGTTTGGCAAGCGCACGACGTTATCCCGCCGCAGCGTGACGTGCGCCAGCGTCTTAAGACTTGTCCCGCACGGACACGGGCCGGGGATGAAGCATCCCACGTCCCCGGTGCGGTAGCGGATGAGCGGCATCCCCTGTCGCGTCAGCGTTGTGAAGACGCTCTCGCCCTGGTTGCCGTCGGGAAACGGTTGCCCGTGGATGGCTCCATAATCTCCACGTACAGGTCGGCTCCGCGCGGGTGGTACGCCCCTTCCCAAAGTCTGAACTGTCACTGATTACCTGCCTGATGACATTTGGAATATAATTTGGGAAGGGGTCTGTGTGTGGAAAAATCCCATCACGCGGGCGAGCCATCAAGCGACGTTGCGGGAGTTGGCAGAGCGAGAGGGGTAGATTCAAGACCTGAATTTCAATGATGGAGTATCGTATGGGATCATCACGTCAACAGAAGATCGAGCTTATACGATCATTTATCCGCCTGGCCGTTGAGATGGAAAAGGACCCCCTCGACACCCCCCTGATTCATTCCAATCAGGTTTCACACGACAAAGAAGAAACTTTGTGGAACCTCAGGACATGGAATTATCAAGCGCGGGCGGGAAAGATGATCTGTGAAGCCTATCAGGCCGGTGAATTTCGTCAAGAGGGTCTATTGTGTAAAGGGTTGGATGACTGGTGTCGACTTCCCTACCCACAAAATCCTGATTGGTGTTATGCAAAGGGGTTCGAAACCATCTGTTCGACATGGCCCAAGAGAGAGCATCCATACGCCTTTGATTTTGAATATCAGAAGAGAACAGAGGGCGAATTGCGGACCTATGCAAAAGTCTTACGGTTGTTAGTGGGACTCCTTGAAGAAATTGATTGAGCTATCAATGGATGAATGTAATTTTTAAACTCTATTGCAGAGTGAGTATCTGAAGCTATACTCGAATGTTAGAAACTGTTCACATAGACGCTGAGGTACACCCATGGGCCGACTTTATTTTGGCGATAACCTGGACATTTTGCGCGAACACATCCAAGACGAAAGCGTAGACCTGATCTATCTCGATCCGCCGTTCCACCTCCCCGCACTACGGCGACTACCCCAAACTCCAGATTCTGACCATCGAAGGCTTGCTCGCCGGGACCGAAATGCTGAGCTACCCCGATCTCTCGCAAGGCGGAGCGAGCTTCAAAAAGGCGCAGCAGGAAAAGCCAGCCGGAGAACAACAGCCGTTATTCTAAAAAGAGTGTGGCCGAACCCAGGGCGCAGCCCTGATGATGAAAAAGATTTCTCTCAACAGATTCAACGGAACTTAACGAACATTTTTCCGTTCAATCCGTTCAATCCGTTGAGACTATTTACAGAGAAGGTCTAGTGACGATGAACGATAATATAACTCCTGAAGCGATTTGCATTATGGAATTTTCGACGACCATGATTGATGAATGTACGGATCTGTTCTTGAGCGTTTTCACGCGAGAACCCTGGAACGATCAATGGGCATCCCGGCAGGAGGCAAAAAACTACCTGCAATCGCATTATGCTTTCAACAGCTTCCTGGGTTATGTGGCGGTCTATGATGGCCGGATCGTGGGAGTAGCCCTGGGATTTGTCAAACCGTGGCAACGCGGACTTGAATACTACATCAATGAGTTTTTTGTGGATACCGCCGTCCAAGGGCAAGGAGTAGGCACGCTGTTGCTCAAGCAGATTGCGGCTGCCATCAAAGGCAAAAACATGAACGCGATTGTGTTGACAACACAAAAAGCTTTCCCCGCGTATGGTTTTTACGTTAAAAATGGCTTCACAGAAATTCCTGGAGAGGTATTTCTTGGAATGTCTGTCTGAACCGGTGATATAAAAAACGAAATTTCAACGCAGCGGCGCAGAGCCGCAGAGTTTTTGGGCTATAAGACTATCTGACTAACGACTGTCAGACTATTTTCAAAGGAGGCGCTATGACCCGTGTGACCGTGATCGGAAATGCCGGCGGCGGCAAATCCACCCTATGCCGCAGATTAAGCCAGGCGCGGCAGTTGCCGCTCTTCGCCATTGACCAGATTCAGTGGAAACCCGGTTGGACTCCGGCCACCTACGATGAAATCAAACGCCAGCACGATCCCATTCTTGCCGGGGATCGGTGGATTATTGACGGCTGGGGGCCTTTCGATCTGATTGAGGCGCGCTTTGCTGCGTCAGACACCATCATCATGGTAGACCTCCCCTTGTATGTTCATTACTGGTGGACGATCAAGCGGCAAGTCGCCTGTCTTTTTCGCCCACGGTCAGACGGCCCGGAAGGCTGCCCGATGTTGCCGATGACATGGCCGTTGTTGAGGATGATCTGGCAGATTCACCACCACGCGCGGCCAACACTGCTGGAGATGGTCAACCGCTATCGTGTTGACAAGGATGTCTTCCACATCCAATCACCCAGCGACCTGCGCCAATTTATGAAAACCTATTGCAATTTGTAGAGGTAAAAGCACTTTGCAATTTAGGCACACGGAAGAACACGAACTTCTGATCCTAACATTCCGTAAATCCTGTTATTCTTTGGGAGGTACACCTTGAAAATCGCGCTGTTCTACTATGATGAATTTGCTGAATTTGAAGTGGTGCTGGCCTGCCTGATCTTCAGGCGGCATGGCCTCGTCACGGTTGCCTTGGAAGACCGGGAATATCGCAGCGAGGAAGGCCAACGGTTCTGCGTGGATCAGGTCATCCGGGATGTTGACATGGATTCGATAGACTTGCTGATCATCCCCGGCGGAGACCCGGCGACCTTGGTGGGTAACCATGAATTGAAAACCTTTGTTGAGAGCCTCGTCGCCAAAAACAAGAAAGTGGCCGGAATCTGCGGCGGGGCTGCGGTGCTGGCCGGTTTCGGGCTGCTGAAAGGGAAAAAGTGTACCGGATTAGGCTCCGGCAAAATGCCGGACATCCCCGAATACCAATACTTCGCCGACGCCACCTTCCTGGACGACCACGTGGTGGTGGATGGCAACCTCATCACAGCGCAAGGGCAGGCCTACGTAGAATTCGCCTTTGAGCTGGTGCGTCAAATGGGGCTGTGCGGGACGGAAGAAGAATGTCAGGCCGGGATACGGTGGTTTAAGAATATCAGGTAAGTAGCGCAGAAACCATCAGCTACCAAATGCCGACCTTCACCTTGAAGGGCAACCTGGTGCATTTCGCGGCCTTCAAAAACCACATCGGATTCTATCCGACGCCGACCGGCATTGAGACATTCAAGGAGGAGCTATCTTGCTATGTGGGCGGCAAGGGGGCGGTCCAGTTTCCACTCGACCAGCCCATGCCGCTCGACCTCATCCGCAGGATCGTGACCTTCAGGGTGAAGGAAAACCTGACCAAAGCGAAAGAAAAAAACAAAGGCCAGGATTACAGAAGGCGCAGAGAAATATGAAGAAAAAAACTTCGTGATCTCGGTGGCTTCGTGGTGAATTTTTCATCCAACCGCTGGTGAACTACAGGTTCATGATGAATTCCTGTGAAGTTCTACGGATTTTTCTGTGATGCCTGCCTGATCTGGGAAGGCTGCTCGACGGCTAATGGCGCTATCAACGGTCGGTAGGCCGCCAGAATTGTGTCAAGCGCTTGCTTCGCGGACAGACCTTGCACCACGACTTCATTCGCTTCGAGTTGGTCCGCTTCCACGAGCCAGCATCCGGCGCCGTTGCCGATCAAGGTGAAGACCTTTTGCTCGAGAGTGGGAGACAATCGGTAAATGAGTTGGATGACCAGCCGCAGCGCCGGTGCGGCGAGGGCGCCGGCGAGCCATCGGGCATGGTCCGCGGCTATTCCCGCGGATGTCAAGGATTCTGTCACCGCGTCGCCGTCACCCTGGTCGGCGAGTTTGTGCGCCTGGGCTAAAGCGGCTTGTTTGAGTGGATAAGGAGGGGTCGAGCGTTCATTTTCGGGGAGACCCATCAACAATTCACGGACGATGGCGCTCCCCATATCCGAAGTGACGCCCAACTCAAGGTCGTGTATGCCATTCATCGGGAAACTATGGGCTACGGCGAGTTCGGGGACCCGATAAAAATAGCGCTGTTCGATGTCGCCATTGGCGCGCCGGTGCGCCACCGATACCATCTGCGCGGGGTACACACAGGCGGATACGGCGGCGCTCATGCCTCGGTCAAGCCCTAGGTGGCCCTTTTCATCGGCGGCAATCAACCCGCGGGCGAACAGCGCCCGCCCGGCGGCATCTAGCAGCCGCATTTCTGTGTCTTTGTCCACCGGCCCCAGCGGGGAATCCCCTAGGCCGGTCAACCTCTCGGCCCCCAATCCGCGGAGAATCAGCAGCAATTCCTCCTGGCTCAAGCGATAGGTTACAGTGTCAGAGTGACTATTCATTGATGGGTTGGCCTTTCATTTTAAGTTGGATTGTTATTTGCCATAGAGAATGGTGGCAAAGAATTGTTGCGTTTCATTCCATGCCGCCCCTAATACATCCACCGTTGCGTCTGCGACATCGCCCAGGTTGTCACTATTGGCTACATCCACAACGTAGTTGACTGCGGCCTCTGCCACCTCGGTCGGCATGGGGAGTTCCGTCACTGCCTCGTAGGTGCGATCCAGATAACGATCAACCCCATCGCGGACCGATTCGGGCAATGGATAGGTCCAGTTTTCACTGAAAGTGTCAATTATGCTAAGGGTCAGGCTCACGCCAGTTCCCCAGAGGAGATTGACTCCACCACCAAGGCGATCCCAACTGCTGTCTCCGTAAAGAAGCTGGTCGAATCCATAGCCTATACTTGTGGTGGGTGGTTGCAATGCATACGTCTGCCCTCCCTGCGTGATCGTGAAGGGCAAGGGCGTGGCGGCTAACTCTGGAGCGCCTCCATAAGAAGCGTGCGCAATCCTAATGTCGTAAGGATCGTATTCACCACTGTAGGTTAGAGTCTGACTGAGCGCGGCTACGCCGGCCGTAAATATCATGGCTGACAGATCTCCTGTCACCAGCGCAAACCGACTCAAGGCCGGCGTAGGATCGCCAAGGGCGGCATAGCGGTAGTAGTCCACGTCGGGGTTTTTGACAGAGCTTTGGGGCGCCCCAAACATGATCACATTTTTCAGGCTGTATTGGTCAACAAAGTCCTGATTGTCCGCAAGATTGGCCGCCACAATTCCCCCCTGGCTGTGCCCGGCAAAGTGCAAGACCGATCCCGCCGGAACGGTCGCGAGGATCAAATCCCGCGCTTGCAGCTCGTAGTCGCCCGGCAGTCCCATGCCGGATAGGGCGGCGGCGCCCCAGTTATGCGGCACATCTTGGGTGGATGCCGTGCCTCTAAACAGAACCAGGTATTCTCCAGGCGCAATCTCGATGATCTCGATCGGGCGATCCTCTGGCAAATCCATGATTCTTTGGGCCAACTCCTGCATATTGTCAGGCAACGGCGTCTGGGCGTCGCCGGGGGGAGCCTCGGCAGGCGGCGGGACAACTATGCTCGGCGGTTTCCCTGTGCCGGACTGCGCCTCATCCAAATGGAAGAACGCCACTGCTTCCTGATCCGCCGCCTCGATGATGTTCGCCGTCTTGGCGAGCGCCTCTCCCAGTTGTTGAAGCATCAACGCCATGCGCTCGATCTCGCGCAGCGTTTCGGCATACTGCTCCTCCACGCCCGCGCGCGCATAGGATTGCCAGCCGTGATCCAGCCGGCCCCACTGCTGACGCACGGTGCTTTGCACGCGGCTGGCGGCCGCGCTCAGTTGAATCAGGTCGCTTCCCGCCGCACGGAGTTCTTCCGGCGGCACACGCATTAAGTCGTTCATTGGGCGCCTCCAAAAGCACAGTCGGGGAAATGCTATCTTACCATGTTCCCCCGGCCACTATTCACGCTTAGAATCTATCCGAAAATTCGTTTTGGCCCACGATTTGCGCCTAAAGGCGCGGTTTGAAGGGTGTTTTTTCGTGGGCGGGCTACGCCCGCCCACGAAAAAATACCTTCCTGAAAGCGGATTTAGCCGCAAGACCCGGCGCAGCGGCCCAACGCCGCTATAATTTTCGGATAGGTTCTTAGTTGTCCGAGACGATAACGCTGTGCTGCCCCGCCGCCGCTCCCTGATCCGCCTCCTCGATCCGGTTCGCCGTCATATTCAGCGCCTGCGCCACCTCGGCGTAGATTGCTGGGGTGCGCTGCGTCTGTTGTTGGCACGACCCCAGTTCTTGCATGAAGGATTGGGACGCCACGCCTTCCCACCCTGCCAGCAATTGAGCCGCACGGCTGTTCACCCGTTGGTTGATCTCGGACACCTCTTGGGACGCTCGTTGAAATTCACTCGCTGTATCGCGCAACTCCGTCAGACTTAATTTGATGATACCCATGTCAGTGTACCTCCTTAGTATGGTTCTGATAGTGACAATCGGTTGTTGACCATTAGGTAAAGCGATGTCCCCCGGATGCCCCGGACCCGATGGCGGCCTGGCGCTAGCTCGAAGGCGCCCCCTCGCTTTATGGTTGCCATTATAGATCAGAAAAGGATTCCATGAGTCCGCGAACTGTCCGCAAAGCGTCCGCGAATCATCCGGGCGGCGTTGACCAACTGCCCGCGCCGTGGACGTTGGCGCGGCGTAGCAGCAGCACTTGGTCATCCTGGGTGATGATGACGCCCACTCCCACGCGCGGGACTGCGTTTGTTGTCAAAGATGCACTTCCACCACTTTCACCGTCATCGCCCCCAGCCGGTGCGTTCCCGTCGAAATCAGCGCGCCTGTCGCATCCCGGTAGCTGACTTCGGCTTCCATCGGTGAGGAGTAGAGGTTGAGGATGAAGAGCAGGCCGCGTTCCCCGGCGACGCGCAGGGAAGTCCAGATGTTGGGGTTGGAGCAGACCACTCGTGGCTCCCATCCCAGGCGCGTGAGCAACGCCCGCAGCATCGCGGTGTGCTCGTGCTTGGAGTGGACCCACGCCAGCCCTAGCATGATGGCCTGCCCGCCGCCGTCGGTCGTCGTGTGCCAGGCGAGCACGTCCCCGGAATATTCGTTCACGCCGATGACATCCGTTTCCAGCGGGAGGGTGTCGCTGACGTAGGCGGCGCCGTGGCGGACGTTGACCACGCCGCCGACGGCGGCCCGCACCACGCGGCCCACGTTGAGCCACACTGGCGTCGCGCCGAGGCAGTCGGCCAGCACGGTGCAGGGTTCCAGAGTCTCATCCAACGTGGGCAACGTGGGCATGATGAGCATCTTGCCGCCATTTTGGAGGAAGCGCATCAGCCGTTCCTGCTTCGCCCGCCCCATACTCTCGGCGCTGACGACGATCAGCGGCGTTGCCACGTCCGTGACCCAGTCGTCGCTGTCCAGGTTGACGCAGACCGGCGACGCGCCGGCGCAGAAAGCGGTAGTGAGCGGGCCGCGCTCCATCAACTCCCACGTCTGGTAGTTGGGACGGTAGTACCGCTCGGCGCGGGCGTACTCGAAGTCGAGGGCCAGGCGGCAGTCGCCGGCGCGCTCCGCCTCCACCAGCCAGGGGTACTGCGCGATTACGTCGCCCAGCGCCTTTTGCGCGGCGTAGAGCGGGCGCACGTCGCCGTCCGCGCCGATGGCCGCGCCGTAGTCGTACATGTCGGTGCTCTCCCCCACGCCGGGCGGATTCGGCCCGCCGGTGAAGATGTAGACGTTATGGCCTTTCATCCCGTAGGCCAGATTGGTCAGGTAGCAGGCCAGCGCGTCCTCCGGCGTGATGGGCGGCCAATCGGATGCGCTGCCGCCGGGCAGTTCCAGCACCGTCGGCGGGAAGCCGAACAGGCGCAACTCCTCGCACGAGAGGAAGACGCGCCGGGCGTACTGCGGGGTGGGGTTGTTCTGCGGCCAGTGTTGATCCAAGTTATAGTAGTGATCGGATCCAAGCACAAACGGCTCGTCAAGCGCGGCGATGGTCTCCAGGAAGTAGGGGTTCATCTCCGGGTTGGCGGCGTTGTGGATGAAAGGCGTGTCAATGCCGAACTCGCGCAGCATCCGGCAGAGCGTCTGGGCGTACTCGGCGGTGGCGTGGGTGTAGAAGTCGAAGGTGTCGCGGGCGCGGCGGACGTCCGCCGGGGTGTCTTCGGCGCGGGGCGCGGGCATGACTTCGACGAAGTCGCCGTAGGCCGCGTCGTAGGCCGCGTTGAGGCGGGCGATGTCGCCGTAGCGGGCGCGCAGGAAGCGCGGATAGCGCCCGTCCGCCTGCCCGAAACCGAGCGCCTCGGCGTTGTAGTCCAGCCCGCCGAACCATATATGGATGCCGGTCAGCTCATTGTCGAACTGCGTCAACGCGATGGGACCGCCCTGCGCAACGGTGTAGCGGGCGAGAATAGGGCAGACGGCGGCGAACCAGGCGCGCACTTTTTCCAAAAAGAGCGGGTGGAGATAGGAGACGGACGGCATCCCAAACGGCTCGCCCGCAAGGGTGCGGGCCAGCAGTTGCGGGTAGTTTTGAATGAGCCAGCCCGGCAGGCCGCCGTAGAGGAGTTCCGAATACTGGTACGGGCCGGGCCGGGCGACGACGTACAGGCCGGCGTCGGCCGCGGTCTGCAAGAAGCCTTCCAGATCGCGCCAGTCCACGTCGCCGAACGCAAACGTCCCTTCCTCCGGCTCGTGAATCAGCCAGGGGATGTACGTCGCCAGGCAGTTGCCGCCCGCCGCCTTGAACAACGCCATCCGCCGCCGCCAGTCGCTTTTGGGGACGCGAAAGTAGTGAAATTCGCCGGAATTGAGGTAGACCGGCTGGCCGTTAATGGCGTAATGGGTGGGGGTGAATTCGATTGGGTGCATGGCTATTCTCCACCGAGCGCTTTGTTGTCAGCATCCGCTGGGGCTTCGCCATGCGGTTTGGCGCGCCGGCGTCTTCGACGGATCAGCCGCCCGATGCCAAAGATCGCTCCGCCTACCAGGAGCGCCAGCGGCAAGACCAGGATGACGCCCCAGATGATCATATCTGCCAGAAATCGCAGGCTCGACACCAGCACCTCAAGCGCTTCTCGCGCCGTCCCGTCTGGACGCCAGCGCCCGACCTGCACCGGCTGCGCCAAGGCGTCCGGCGTCACGCTGATGGTCACTTTGGCCATGGCCGCCGATTCTTCCAAATACTGCATCCGTCCGGTCAGTGTCTCGATCTGCTCACGGAACGCAACCAATTGCTGGTAGACTTCCAAAATATCCGTCACCTCGCCGTCGGCCTGGCGGGTCTGGTATAACTCCAAAAGCTCCTGCTCCGCGGCCTCCAAAACCTTCACGCGGCTTTCTAAATCCACGTATTCCTCGGTTACATCCGATCCGGTCTTGTTCTGGTTGCGCACTTCCAACGCCAGGGACTCCAACTGGGCCAAAACGTTGTCCAACTCCGCCGTAGGCACGCGAATCACGGCATTGCCATACGCGCCTGCATCGTATTGGGTTGTCTGTGCAGAAACCACGTACCCCCCAACTGCGTTGGTCAGTTGTTCGATCTGATCCAGCGCCGCCTGCGTGTCCTTCACGACGATGGACATATCTACGGTGTAGACGACCATGCGCGTACCTGTGACTTCCTGGAAACTAGCCTCCTTATCAACGGTTTTGACCACCTCGACGGTTTTTTCAACAACCTTTTCCACCTCAACAGTTTTCTCCACGGGGATAGCTAGGGTTGCTGTTGTTCCCGGTTCCAACATATTGTTAGCGGCACGAAGATCGTCCAGATCAACTCCATACCTCACACTCATAGAGGACAACGAATCTCCTGGTACTATGGTATGTACTATTTGCCTTGCCGCTTTTTGTCTTGTCGCCTCAGCCCGATAATAAAACGCCCCCCAAATCAGAGCTGCCACTAGAACCACCCCTGCCAGAAAGGACCAGGGAATCTTTTTGAAAAACTTCACAACAGAATGCCACAGTTTGCGCATACGAACCTCCAAAAACAGTTTCGGATCGCCAGCATCCTGCTGGCATGCCGTCAAGATGACGGCGTTCCAATCAGCCAAACCTCCACCGTCGCCCGCGCGCCGCGATCTCCAAACACCGCCAGTCCGCGATATTCCGCTCCGAAATCTAGCCACGTCGTCATGCCCGTTTCCCCGTCGCCGCCGAAGACTTCTACGATGTCCTGATCGAAGAGGACGTGCAGTTTCACCCGTCCATCCCTGGGTGATAGCGGCGCAACGAGGCGCGGCTGGCCGGGACGTTCCACGAACGCCTCGCCTTCCGCGTAGCCGATGACGGCTTCGCCCTCGGCCAGGGTGAGCCGCAGGCCGCACGCCGCGTCGCCCGGTGCGAACTCCGCCGCGATTTCCAGCGCCCTGCCGGAGACATCCACGTCCAGCGGCGTGTCGCCGGAGAGCGGCGCGTCGTCCAGGCGGACGCTCGCACCGCGCAGGGCGCGCAGCGCGGGGTGGGGCGCCTGGCGCAGTTCCAGCCCGCCGCCGGCGGTGTGCAGCGTCAGCACGCGCGGCAGCGATTGCGCGCCCGTCCACGGGCGATCCTCGCGCGGCGGTTGGCGCAGCCAGCCGACCAGCACCCGCTCCCCGCCCGGCGCGTCGTTGTACGTGACCTCGGCGTAGATCGCGCCCTGATCCGTCGTAAACGCCGCGCCCAACGCCTGCGTCTGGGTGAACGTCACACCGTCGAAATCGCCGATGAAGTAGCGCGTGCCGGAAGTATTGCCGCCGAACTGCACGCAGTTGGTCTTGAGCACCCACTTCACGTGCGCCGGGTCGCCGTCCACCGCCAGCGGGAACAGGTCGGGGCATTCCCAGACGTGCGGCGCGGCCTCCGGCGCGTGGAATTCGCTCAGGCGCGTCCACGTCCGCAAGTCCGCCGAGCCGACCAGCACGACGTGGCCCTGCGGATTGCCGCAGATGTTCACCATCACCCACTTCGCACTCTCCGCGTGCCAAAAGACCTTCGGGTCGCCGAACTTGCTCTCGCCACCGTCAATCACGGGATTGCCCGCGTACTGCGTGAACGTGCGCCCGCCGTCCAGGCTGGTGGCGATGTGGACTGTCTCCAGGCGGCGCTCGCGGGCGTCGGCGGTGTAAATCGCCACCAACGCGCCCGCCCCGAATCCGGCAGTGTTGGATCTGTCTATCACCACGCTGCCGGAGAAGATGGTGTAGCCCTGTTCCGGTTCCTCCCAGAGTGCGATGGGCAGGTGTTCCCAATGCACCAGATCGCGGCTGATGGCGTGGCCCCAGCTCATGTGCCCCCAATGCGCGGCGTAGGGATTGTGTTGATAGTAGAGATGATAGACGCCGTCGGCGTAGACCAGGCCGTTCGGGTCGTTCATCCAGTGCTGCGGCGGCGTGAAATGGTACGTTGGACGGTAGGCTTCAGGTTCCATGGGTGAGCTTCCTTTTGATTGACTGACCGGGGCGGATATGGTATGCTATTTTCATCCCAAGTATAGCGTGAGTTGGCGACTTGGGCAAAGCGCGGCGGAGCGTTGAAACGCCCCGCTGGTATGCAAAACCCGTTAAAACGGGTTCAGAATTCGAGTGCGTTTTAACGCACTTCCTGTATCAGCCTGCGATTTCAATCGCAGAAGGAGGATGTATGCCCAAACGCCCCGTTATCTTTCAGCCCGGCATGTATTACCACCTCTATCATCGCGGGATGGGCGGTCAGGCAGCCTTCCGGGAGGAAGCGGACTATCTCGCCTTCCTGCGGCTGTTCAAGCAGACGGCGGACGCGAGCCAGGTGGCGGTGATCGCTTACAGCCTGCTGCCCGATCATTACCACTGCCTGCTGCGGCAGGATGGGGAAACGCCGGTCGGACAGGCGCTGCGGCGGGTCGAGGACGAGTACGCAGCGGATGGCGTGGCGTTTGAAAGCTCCGGCCGGGCGATGCGGGTAGCGACCGAAAGCGACTTCCTCACCCTCTGCCGTTACATCCACCGCAACCCCCTGCACCACGGACTGGTCGCCGCGCCGGGAGACTGGCCCTACTCTAACTACCTGGAATGGATTGAGCGCCGCCGGGGGACGTTAGTGACGTGCGATCTGGTGCGGGCGTATTTCCCCACGCCCCAGGCGTATCAAACGCTGGCGGCCCTCCCAGAACCTCCCGGCTTCCAGGAAGGGCTGCGGCAAGCCGGGATGGAGACACCCTAAGAACTTGTCAACGGATTCAACGGATTTTTCCGTTCAATCCGTTCAATCCGTTGAGCCATTTGCGTGGGATGAAAATTTCACGCAAAGCCGCTAAGTCCGCCAAGTTTCCTTTTCTTACTTTGCGTCTTTGCGCCTTTGCGTGAAATAGCCTTGTATTTTCGAAGGAGAACGCGGGATGACCGTCTTATGTCCGGCCTGCCGGTTCGAGAATCCTGACGGGTTTGCCTTTTGCGGCAAGTGCGGCGCGAAGCTGAGCGTCACGTGCCCCCACTGCGGCGCGGACCTGCCGCCCGGCTTCGCCTTCTGCGGGAAGTGCGGCGCGCGGATTGCGCCACCGGAAGCCGCGCCCTCCGCCCCCCTCGTCACCGCCGCCGACCTGACGCGCCTCGCCCGCTACCTGCCCCCAGACGCGCTCGACCGCTTCCCCCCGGCGGCGCTCTGGCAGGACTCCCACGTCGCCCAGGCTCAGACCGAGCTGACCCACCTGCTGGCTCGGATCGTCCCCTACTTGCCGCGTTACCTGGTGCAGGCGGAGCTGGCGCAGGCCGGCCCCGCGCCCGTCGGCGGCGAATTCCTCTCCGGCGCGCTCCTCTTCTCCGACATCAGCGGCTTCACGGCCATGTCGGAGCGTCTGAGCATGCTCGGCAAAGAGGGCGCGGAGCAGTTGGTCGCGCTGGTCAACCGCTACTTCGGCGCGATGCTGGACGTGCTCGGCGCGCACGGGGGCGACCTGTTCAAGTTCGGCGGCGACGCGCTGCTGGCCTACTTCCCGGATGCGCCGGAAGTCCCCGGCAGCGTCAACGCGCTCCACGCGGCGTGGGCCATGCAACAGGCGATGACCGCCTTCCACCAGGTGCAGACCAGCCTGGGCGTGTTCCCTTTGCAGATGAAGATCGGCCTGCACGCCGGGACGTTCTTCGCCGCCCGTGTGGGCGACGCGGACGAGCGCGAATTCATCATCACCGGCGACACGGTAAACGCCACCGCCCGCGCCGAAAGCGCCGCCGTCGCCGGCCAAATCCTCCTCAGCGATGCCGTCCAGGCCCAAATCCAGCCCCACCCCGCCTTCCAAACCATCCCCGTCCTCCCCGGCTACCACCTCCTCACCGGCCTCACCCCTTCACTCTCTCTCCCCCTCTCCCCATCTCCCCTTCTCCCCCTCTCCCCAACCCTCTCCCCAACCCTTACCGCCCTTAAGTGCCTCACTCCCTATCTGCCGTCGGGCCTGTTGCCGCGCCTCGTTTCGGACGTGTACGCGGATGAGAGCGCCGGCGAGCATCGCCTGGTCGGCGTCCTCTTTGCCAACTGCGTGGGCGCCAGCGAGCTGGTCGCTCGCCTGGGGCCGGGCCGCGAGGCCGACATCGCCGCCGCCCTCAACGTTTACTTCGTCGCTATGCACCAGGCCGTCGCCCGCTACGGCGGCGTCGTCAACAAAGTGGACCTCTACGACCACGGCGACAAGCTGATGGCGCTCTTCGGCGCGCCGGTGGCACACGAAGACGACGCTGAGCGTGCCGTCCGTGCCGCGCTGGAAATGCAACGCGCCCTTGAAAGTGAGGGGGAGAAGGGGAGACAAGGAGAGGGGGAGACGTTCCCCCCTTCCCCCCCTCCCCCCCTCTCCCCCTCGTCTCTCTGGAAACAGCGCATCGGCGTGAGCACCGGCATGGTCTTCGCCGGGCTGGTCGGCGGGGCCGCGCGGCGCGAGTACACCGTGATGGGCGACGAGGTCAACCTGGCGGCGCGGCTGATGAGCGCGGCGGACGAAGGCGGGCTGCTGCTCTCCGGCTACGTCGAGCGCAAAGTCCGCGCCTTCTTTGAGGTGGCCGACCGGGGCGCGGTGCAGTTGAAGGGCAAGAGCAAACCCGTGCCCACGTACACCGTCGTCGGGCGGCGGGCGCAGCCGGAGCCGGTGCGCGGGATTCGCGGGCTGCGCTCCGCGCTGGTGGGCCGCGCTGCCGAGCAGGCCACCCTGCGCAACCTTGTCGCCGATTTGTACACGGGGCGCGGCGCGATCCTCTCGCTCATCGGCGAGGCCGGCCTGGGCAAGAGCCGGTTGATGGCCGATCTGCGCGATAGCGTCTATGAAGAAATCGCCATGACCTGGATCGAAGGCCGCTGCCTTTCTTACACCCAGCAGATCAGCTACTCGGCCTTCAACGACGTGATCCGCAGCGCCCTGGGCATTTTAGATACCGACAACGAATTCGACATCCGCGACAAACTGCGCCGGTACGTCGAAACGCTGCTGCCCGCCGACGTGGGTGACGACGTGCGGCCCTATCTGGTCCACTTCCTCAACCTGCCCCTGAGCGAACGGGAGGCCGAGCGCGTCGCCTACCTGGACGGCGAGGCGCTTCAACGCCAGATCGTGCGGGCGATCACCACCCTGCTGGAAGCCGTCGCGCGCGAGCAGCCGCTCGTCCTGGTCTTCGACGACCTCCACTGGGCCGACTCCGCCTCGCTGATGCTGTTGGAGCGTTGCATGGCGCTCACCGACCGCGTCCCCCTGCTGCTCGTGCTCATCTACCGCCCGCTGCGCGGCCACGGCTGCTGGGCGCTCGGCGACCTGGCCGCCCGCGACTATCCGCATCGCTACACGCGCCTCTCCCTTACCCCCCTGCGCGCCGAAGCCGGGCAGGATCGCCAACTGGTCTGCAACCTGCTCTCCCTGGACGCACTGCCGCCGGCGTTGGAACAGTTAATTGCGCGCGCGGAGGGCAATCCCTTCTACATCGAGGAGATCATCCGCACGCTGATCGATCAGGCCATCATCGTCAGCCATCCCGAAGGCTGGCGGTTGGAGCGCGACCTGGATTTGCACACCATCCCCGACACGCTGCAAGGGCTGATCGTCGCCCGGCTGGATCAGTTGATGGAGGAGGCGCGCCGCACGCTGCAACTGGCCGCGGTCGTCGGGCGCGCCTTCCGCTACGAGATGCTCGCGTGGCTGGCTTCGGCGGCGGCGCTGGCGGCCACGCTCGACACCAGCCTGGCGCGCTTGCAGCAGGCCGAGTTGATCCGCGAGCACGCCCGGTTGCCGGAGGTGGCGTACATCTTCAAGCACGTCCTGGTTCACGACGTGGCCTACGAGAGCCTGCTCCTGCGCGACCGGCGCGCCTATCACGGCCTGGTGGCGCAGCATTTGGAGGACGTGGTCACCGGCCAGAAGCGGGAGGAAGTCTACGAGGTGCTGGCCTACCACTACGGCCTTTCCGACTATCGTGAGAAAGCGCTGGACTACCTCACCCGTTCCGGCGACAAGGCGCGCGCCGCCTACGCCAACCCGGAGGCCATCGCCTTCTACCGGCAGGCCGCGCGGCTGGCCGAGCAATCGCAGCAGTGGGACGCCTTTGCGGACGTGCTCACCGGGCTGGGGGACGTGCTGTTTCACACCGGGGAGTCGGACGAGGCGCTGGCCTGCTACGAGCAGGCATTATCCCGTCGGCAGCAACCCGCGCCGCAAGCCGACCTGCTCCGGCGGATCGCTGCCATCCACGAGAAGCGCGGCGACTACGAACAGGCGCTTGCCGCGTGTACGCGCGGCATGGCGTTGCTCCCCGCAGAGGCGGCTGCGTCGGTGGAGATGGCGCGGCTGATGATTGCTCGCGCGCACATCCACGAGCAGCAGGGGCAGAATGAGGCCGCCCGGCAAGAGAGCGAAGCGAGTTTGACTCTCCTGACCGATACGACGCATTATCGAGAAATCGTCCAGGCGCATAACGTCCTGGGCTTGAGCTTGCGCAGCAACCAACCGGCGAAGGCCATTGAGCATCTGGAACAAGCGATGCATATCCTGGAACGGATCGGGGACGACTATGAGGCCGCCAAAATTTACAACAACCTCGCCATTTTGTACTATCAGACCGATCTGAATCGCGCGGCGGACTACTTCCAGAATGCGCTGCGGACGATGCAGCGCCTGGGAAACGTCTGGGAAGAGGCGACGGCCTATATGAATTTGGGGATCATCTATTACACCCAGGGCAACTATGCCCAGGCGATAGAGAATTATGAGTATAGCCTGCACATTACCGAGCGATTGGGCGACAAACAAGGGCTGTCCGACTGCTATGTGAATCTGGGGGAAACGTACCGCGCGCAAGGCAATCTCAAGCAAGCCATCGAATACTTGGAGAGAAGTCTGGCCGTCGCCAGTGAGATTGGCGCCGAGGCTACCGCTGCCGAATGTCAACGGCAGTTGGCAGAGTGTTATCTGGAAAATGGCGAGTACGAAAAATCCCTGGCGATCTGCCGCGAAGCGTTGGCAGGTATCCAGGGAACAGGGGAATTCAAAATCAAAGGAGACCTTTACCATGTGATGGGGAACGCCTATCACAAACTCCGAGAGTTGGAGGTGGCGTTGTCGCATCTGGAAAAAAGCATCGGCATTTTGCGCGAACTCAACCAGGATTTTGACCTCGCCGCCGTGCTCTCCGATTATGGGCAAGTGCTGAAAGACGCCGCGCAGCCCGCTGCCGCGCGCGCCGCCCTCACCGAGGCGCTGACGCTCTTTGAACGGCTGGAATTGAGTCAAGAACAGGAGCGAGTGCGGGCGGCGTTGAATGGGACACCAGCAGGAGAATGACACTTTTGCTTTTTAGGCAATTCGCTGTTACGCTAGGGGTAAATGTTTTTGGGGGTCTTGGCATGAGTAGTCAATTTCACCATTCAGGTTGGCTTCGCCCAGATGTCGTCCATGCGCATCAAAAACTTCCAAATGCGCATCGCGACCAAAGTGAAGTTGATCTACATACCAGTAATAGCCCGTAGCTTTTTCCTGGTACACTTTCCGTCCCTGTTCTATTCTTGAAGTCCTCCTGAATCTGGTCATATCTTGCAAAACGGTTTGCTCGTCACGCGGAGGGTAGGCTAAATCAGTAGTGTAGATAGATAAATTCAGGGCAAGCCATTTTTCTAAAGAATTTCTATTTTCAACGCAATCCACCTTAACCGTGGCTTGCCTGTTTTTGGAAACTAACAGAGACGTATTGCCTGCAAATTCTGATTGAATAAAATTAACCAACAAGCCGATAAGCGCCGTATCCCGCAACTTTCTCTCCGCCAGTTCTGCAATGCTGGTATCGGTCACAAGTTGTTCGTTTACCTCGAACCAATCGTCGCGGGAATGTTTGCGTTCCGGTTGCCAATCACGGGGGTTGAGTCTATCGAAAACATATCTTCTGAAAGCAACTTTTAGCTGCTTATCTTTAATTTTCTGGTAGCTGGATTGAAAAACTTCGCCACGTATTGCTTTATAATCCAAAAATAACTCACTCTTGTACATTTGCGCCGATTTGACACACTGGTTTATTAGGTCAAAAATTGCAGTGAAAGTCACTACGGCTTTAGCAAAATCCGTATCTGAAAAATATTGTTCCTGTAATGATGCTTCGTTGATAAAGATTTCCATAGGTTAGAATCCAAAGAGTCGGGCAAAATCTTTATCGGTCTGATCAAAGAAACCATCCGGCCACTCTTCAATAGCGCCGTTTTCAAGCACGGGAATCTCAAGCACTGGGCAAGTCGAATCTCGTTGGAAATACAAGACGTTCAAATCGTTTACATTGATCACTTTGTCCAAAACGGCAATTCTGAGACCATTCAAGATGTGCTCGCTGTGTGATTCTACCAACACTTGCACACCACATGCGCTGACGGCTGCTAAAAACCGGGCAATTTGTGCCTGTGCATAAGGATGAAGATGGGCTTCAGGATTTTCAACAATTAGCATCTCTCCAGCCTGTGCGATCAAACCCGAGACAATAATGGGTAAGGCGTAGCTGTATCCAAAACCTACGTTCACCGGTCTGTAAAGCTCTAGTGAGTTTTCAGAGTTGAGCTGCATTAAAACGATATTGGCCTTAAGCGGTTGGACGTTAACCTTGCCACCGCCAAAAATTTGATTCAACCAAGCGGCGGTTTGATCCAGAACTGTATGAGTAGCATCGCTGGGTAAACGTAAGAGTTCATAGACAAGATCCTCTTTCTTTTTGGATAGGACATTGGCGGTGTACTCTCCACGCTGTCCAACATTAGGAAATTCAGCGAAACTCTGTTTTGGGTAATAATCTCGTGGGCCGATACGATCGGCAGAAATATAGTGAATTTGAGTAAAATTAACAACATCTCGAACAAATTGATTTTCACTGACTTCTACTTTTGATGTGTCCTCATACTGCGGTTTTGGAAACCAAATAGCGGGAAGCAGATTGTGCCAGGGTTCAGATGATATAGGCAGCTCAAGCAACTCCATAGATAGCTTAGCATTAAAAGCAAAAGACTCATCTAGGAACTGTCCCTCTACAATCAGATCATCTATATCGGCCACCATATCATCTTGAGGATTCCCTTTAAGAGAGTAATGGAGGTCAGCATAGTTATCATTACGTTGAAATCTAAAAGCCAGTTCAATAGCTTCAGTGCGCGAAACCGCACTATTTCGTACATCATCAAAACTACCCAATTCAACACAGCTACCGTTGAAGATAATCTGTCGGGTAGTGCGGCTATGTTCAGGAGATTGCCGCATCAGCAAAAGGGCTTGTAATACAGTAGATTTGCCCCGACCATTGATACCAGTAAGCAAGTTAATAGCATTGAGTGGAATTCGAACTTGCTCCCGAAAACACTTGAAGTTTTTTAAACTAATTTCTCTTAACATTCTACGTCTCCAAGAATTTCTTGTACCAATTTGAACCGATTACGCACCCGCCGTGTGTCTCCGGTTGAAAAACGCACAGTATCTATGAATTCTGGGGTTTGCAGTAATTTTTCATAATTAGCTACGATGGTTTGTTTGTGATCTCTTAAAAACTCATCGGACTGAATAGAGAAGAAATAACTCACAGCTTCCAATAAAGCAATGTTAATTCTACCTCGCGAAGAAGTCGTGGGTAATCTGAAATTACGGTCGCCGAAAAACTGATAGCTTAAGCGCATGACCCGTTCAAAATCGTTCTTCAATGCTGTGATATCCACTTCGGACATCTGTTGTATCGTTTTCAAAGCCCGTTCAAGAAAATCATCCATATCATCTTTATAGGCTGGCTCATAACCAAGTACTTTGAACGCCAAATAGCGTAAGATAGCTTCGCGATCCTTCATCCTTTTAGGCGAAATTCCTTTATCAATCGCACGCTTGAAGTAAGGCTTTTCGGCCAATTCTTTGAGTAGACGTGTTGCAGGACCTAAAAAAATACAGTTGCGAACTTCTTGCCGAGTTAGTTGTGTGCCGCCTGTGTTGATTCGTTCAAAAATATCATAAATCATTGGCAAGGGCACAGATGGCTTAATAAGATAAATTAACAATTGTTTGTCTTCAATTTTCGTCTGTAAATATTGTGTCAATCCACTGAATTTGTAGCCACATAGTTCAGTTAATACGGTCAGATCATCGCTCAATGCAAATCGATCATCAAGAAAATCCGCCATAGTGGTTGTCCGTTGTAATCCATCCACAATAATATATTTCCCATTTTGGGTTTGATTGACATATAAGGGAGGTAATGGAATGTTTAATAAAATAGACTCTATGAATCGAGACTTTTGTGCCGACTTCCATACCAAGTTTCGCTGAAATTCAGGGTCAGTAATTAATAGTTCTCGCGTCAGCCTGCGTTTCCACTCAAAAATCGTCAGGTGTTCCTCACGGATATCCACCTCTTTAGGCATATTGTGAGGATAGATAGCGCCATCGGCATAACCATCCATATCTTTTGTATCTTCATCGGTTTCGATGATATCGTTTTCCTGGATTGCTTCCATACGTAGAAATCTCCAAGTAGGATTGAATATTTTTCTGATAATAGGTTTAATTACTGGAAAGTCAAACCCAAAAGTCGGGCAAGCAGGATGCTTGCCCGACCTTTCATTACCGCATCACCAACGGCAGATAAACCTTGTACCCCAGCGTGCCCACATTAACCGTGACGGTGTGGCTGCCGTAATATCCGCAGGCATCCTTCGCCGTGAATGCTACCGTGTAAGTCCCCGTCATCGGATAGGTTTGGGTGACGATCAGCCCGCTTCCGCCCACGTTCCACTGATACATCAGCGGCGTGCCGTTGGTCGCAGCCTCTGCCGTGAACGTCACCGTATCCCCGGCGACCGGCGCGGTGGGCGTAACCACCACATTTACCGCGATGGTCGGGGCCGCGACGGCAAAGCTGACCGGCGGCCCGACCGTGCTGGTCACGCCCTGCGCGCTGCCGGTGACGCGATAATCGTCGTTCACAATCGCCAGCGACGCCGTACACGGCAGAACCGCGCTGAACTGCCCGACACCGGTTCCGCCGCTCGCCGTGATGGCGTCGAAAGTCCAGTGCATCACGCCGGACTCAAATGTGCCGCCGATAGGCCGGTCGAGATGCTCCGGGACGACGTCCGCAAGGGTGACAGCGGTGGCGTCTGCCCCGCCGGTGTTGGTCACGATAAGGGTGTACGTGATAGTGGTTCCGGCCACGCGATTGCCGTTGTAAGTTTTCGCCAATTCCCAGTTGGGCTGGAAGCTGGCCCCCATGCCCCTGAACCGGCTGAACCCCATCAGCCACGCCGTCAACACGTTGTTCTCCGTATCCAACGTCTGTCCCTCGCCGCTCCGGGCGCCGATGGCCTCCCACACGCAGAGCTCCAGCGACCCCGACGGCACGCACACGTAACGATACAGCTTCAGCGAAGTCTCGTCCATCCCCACCACGTCCGCGTCACTGTACACCAGCGTCACCGTGACCGGCGTGCTGAAGACGAAGCCGGTGGCGACCGGCGTTTCGCCCAGGTAAGCGTCCAGCTCAAACCCGATCTCCCCGCCGACTAACTCTGGCGGGATTTCTTCCTCTCCCTCCGTCATCTGCGTGAAGACAATCGTGACCGTCTCGCTGACCGCCGCCGGTGGAACGGTGACGGTCGTGGTCGTCCCCTGCGTTGCCGTGTGTACCAGCGTCGCGCCGGACTGCGGCGTGACCTGGACGTAGGGCGCTTCGTCCGCGCCCACGTCGAAGCCGCTGCCGTAGGGGCGCGGGTCGCCATCTACGTCGCGGGCCAGCGTGGAGGGGAGGCCCGCATCCAGCGCCGCCGAGCCGACGCGCAGGTGGTAGCCGTCGGCAGCGAAGCGCGGGTCGGCCTCCCAGTCGTTGAGCAGCGTCACCTCGGCGGCGGGCGACTGCGCCACCAACGTTGGCGTGCTGTACCACAGCAGCGTGTTTGCCGTCAGCGCGTTGCCTTCGGTGACGCTGATGCCGACGCTGTGATCCACCAGGATCGTGTTGGTCAGCACCAGCGCGCTGGCGTGGCCGCCCGGCGTGGCCTGCGTGACGTAGACGCCCACGTTCCCGCCGCCGTGGTTGCGCGCGATAGTGGTGTGCAGTAAGTGCGTCGTCGCGCCGTGGGCGTAGACGCCGCTGCCCACGCTGTCGGCGTGGTTGTCGGCGATGACGTTGTTCGTCCAGATTCCGGCGGTACGGTTGAGTTCTACGCCGCTGCCCTGCGCCGCCGTGTTGAAGCGCACGACGTTGCGCGTGACCGGCGCGGCGCTCTGGTAGACGCTCAGGCCGCCGCCATACCCCACGGCGGTGTTGTGCTGCACGGTGTTCTTGTCCACCGCCACCGCGCCGCCGTAGAGGGTCAGGCCGCCGCCGGAATCCGCCGCCAGGTTGTTGTCGAAGGTGTTCTGGGCGATCAACCCGGTGCTTTCATAGAAATACGCGCCGCCACCCAGGCCGCCGCGGTTCAGGGTGAAGACGTTGGCTTGCAGCGTGACCGCGCTGTGGTGGAAGTATGCTCCGCCGCCCGCGCCCGCCGCGATGTTGTCGAACACAGTGTTGTTGCGGAGCGTGACGGTCGCTGTGATGACGTAGACGCCGCCGCCCGCATCCGCCGCCGCAAACGGCGCGCCGCCCTGGTCGGCGGCGTTCCCGCCGGAGAGGGTGAAGCCGTCCACCGTCACGGCGACGCCGCCGGTGACGTAGAGCACGCGGCCCTGGCCGAGTGCGTCCAGGGTGGTGGGGGTAGCCTGCGGATCGGGATGCAGCCAGTTGGTCGTGGTGTAGCCGCCTTGCAGCGTCAGGTCTTTGGCGATGTAGGCCACTTGCGTGACTGCGCCGGAGGTCGTCAGGTCGCGGCGGGGGCGGCTGTGGACGGTGGTGCAGGTGCCTGCGACTTTGAGCGTGTCGCCCGGCTGCGCGGCATCCACCGCCGCCTGGAGGTCGTTGTAGGTGATGCCCGGCATACTGGAGAGGCGGACGTAGCACGGCGCCGCCGTCCCGGACGTGCGCCAGCTCATCAGGCGCGGCCCGCCGAGGGAGGGATACTCGTAGGTCACGTTGGGCTTGATCAGCAGTGGGCGATCCAGGAAGTAGACCGGCGCGATGACCGCGTCGTATTCCACCAGCACCCGGTCGGCCTCCCGGAGATGGTCCAGCCGCGTGGCCGGGTTCGTCTCCGTCACTTCCAGGTCTATCAATTGGCGGAAGTACGCGCTGTCCCAGAAGGTGTATTGGCCGCCGCTGTCGGGGTGGAAGAGATCGCTCACGATATTGTGAGCGTCGCCATAGTCCAACACCCACCCGCCGCGATAGACGTTGTACGTACACGTCCCCGGCGCGTCACGGCATGTGCGTAGTTCGTTGTAATATACGCTGCGATCAATGTACACCAGCGTCACGCTGATGTTCAGCGTCTCGCGCCAACTGTTGGCAATCGCTTCTATGATGGCCTCGGTGCCGGGGTATGCCCACAGTTCGATGCCGGGGAAGCCCGCGCCGCCGGGATAACCGGCATCCGCCAGATAGGTCTGCGCCTGGGTGGGATTGAACGGGTAGCCCACCGCGCCGTTCTGATAGCCGGGGATGCCGCGCGGGATGACGCTGGTGGCTGCCTCGCGCCAGGGCGTGTGCAGTTGATCCAGCAGCGTCTCCCGGTCAATGGCCGAGGCCAGCGCCATGCGCACGTTCAGGTCGTTGGTGGGCGTCAGCGCGGTATTCAGCCCCAGGTAGTACAGGCCGGGCCAGGGGACGTTGCGCAATTCGTTGCTCAAGACCGGATCGTTGAAGATGGCGTCCAGGTCACCAGCGGGCGCGGCGCTGACGTCCAGCAGGCCCGCTTCGTAGGCCGCGACCTGCTCCGCTTCCGGGATGAAGGGCATGGCAATCTGCGCGATGACCACCTGCGCCGCGTCGTGGTAGAGCGGGTTCTTGTCCAGGAGGAACCACTTCCCGGCAACCCATTCGGTCAAGTTGTACGGGCCGTTGCCGATGAAGGGCTGCGTATTTATTGCGTCCAGCCGCACCGGGTACATCGCCGAGGTCGCCAGGAGGCTGGGGAAGTAGGCGGTCGGCTGGCCGAGGGTGAAGCGCAGCGTGTGTACGTCCACCACCGCCACGCCGACGCTCGCCGGGTCCGTGGTCGCGCCGCTATTGAATTCCCACGCGCCCTGGATTGGGTACAGCACGTAGGCGTACCCCGCCCCCGTCGCCGGGTCGAGCATCCGCAGGACGCTGTCAGCGTAGTGCTGCGCCGTCACCGGTACGCCATCCGACCAGAGCGCGTCGCTGCGCAGGGTGACGGTGTAGACGCGGCCGTCCGGCGAGACGGTGGCGCCGGTGGCGCCCGCCGGGATGAGGGCGCCGTCCGCCCCGTAGCGGTACGGCGCTTCCATCAACTGCGCCAGCGCCGTGAGCGCGTTGATGTTGAGAGACTCGACGTTCACGTCCATGCTGCCCGGCTCGACGCTGATCGGGTAGACCAGCCGTGGGCGCGCCAGCGTTCTGACGCCGGACGCGCTATACCGGGCGGCGTCTGCCGTC
>Ga0116144_10001613_pt1 | contig 26403 bp, 41 predicted proteins | sample AD_UKC035_MetaG_FD_89746 | JGI IMG/M metagenome (GOLD analysis project Ga0116144, IMG submission 89746) | Active sludge microbial communities of municipal wastewater-treating anaerobic digesters from USA - AD_UKC035_MetaG | ecosystem: Engineered > Bioreactor > Anaerobic > Digestate | place: USA...
CCCCGACCCTTTCCCTGCACATTTTGCGAACAGGGGAGTCTGACCCCTGTTACAGACCGACACCCAGGCGGGGCAGGGGAGTGCGCTAACACCTTAGAACTTTTTTTCTAGGAGATCCCTATGTTCAGCAGGGGAGTGCCTATATACTACCCACTAAAGAGGCTCATGAGCTTTTGTTTAGGTATCTTCACAACCGCATACTTGCAGTCTCGAATACCGAGCGTGATAATAAACTGTCCGTCATACTCTACCAGCCCACTAGCAAACTCTATGTTCTCGTGAGTGCCAAAGCGGAAGGGTTTAGATAGTCTAGTAATAATGCCCTGCTCGTTATGTTCGGCTAGATAGGTGTAGTACACATGCTTGTCGTAAATCTTTTGGTTAAATCTATTTCTAGGATTTGCGTATTGAAACAGTATTCTTTTTTCATGTACCAGGCTCAGCCATGTGCCGTCTTTTTGCTTGAGTAGTTGGCTGCCACCATGAATCTTTGTTGTGGTGGGTTCGCCTATGAGCTTGCCGTCTTTGTATACTTGGCTGTCTGAGTAGGTAAAATCAAACTCTTTTGTGGGAGTATCAGTTGGCGACCAGTTTTTTTCTACTGCTTCTTTTTTGGGTTTGGGTAGGCTTCTAAGATACTTGAGTTCCCTGCCTTCAACTAGGTACTCTGCAAGACCCGCTGATTCATTGTGGAGGCTTCTAGTTACACGGTCTGATTCAAAGCCAATTGCATGTAGTCCGTCTTTTCTGCTGAATAATCTAACATCTTCTAGTCCAGCAATGAGTATGTTCTTTGGGGAGTCTTTGGAGACTTCTAATTTATGAAGGTTGGATACTTGGAGGGTGTCTGGGTTGAGATCGCCAAGAAGAACGTCTGTGATACTGTATGCTCTGCCGTCTCGGAAATACCACCTGCCCTCTCGTTCAACTGCAAAGTTGCAGCTTCTAATAGCAATCTTTAGCTTCCCATTATGCCACGCGATACTTGGATTGAAGTGTCGCATAGCAGGGTCATCTATCTCGCCATAGATTCGTATATCAGCACCAAGCTCTTGAATATCTACTGCCTGTAATATGTCTGATCTTGTATTTTGTCTCCCCATTCGTGTTCGAGTGCTGTACATATATACCCTTTCTCCTGCATATAGAGGACTATATCGAGGTTTGTTTTATCTCTTGCTACACCTTCAATCTCAGTTTCTAAGTGAAATACCTTCACAATTCCAAAAAACTTTCCAAGAGATTCGAGCGCCTCATAAGTATAACCTTCGATGTCTATTTTCATAATATCTATTTCGGTGTGACCCAATTCTTCAATAACTGAATCTAGCCGTCTGGTTTTAACTTGTATGGTGCTGGTTTTCTTCACCCAGGGGTAATTAACTCGATTCAAGTCCATGCTGCTTGAGCCTACAAAGTTTTTGTCTCCATGTATTTGTAGGAACTCAACTGTTCCTTTTTTGTTAGATATAGCATCGGTGATGAGGGTAGCCTGTGGATAATTGTTAGTGACCACTTCAATCTGTGGTGGGTTGCACTCGAATAGAACAATGTTTTTAAAGTCTACCTGTCCTTCACTAATACGATATGCCAGTTCTACACCATCGTGACCGTCTCGGCTGCCTACTTCGTAGATAATAGGGTCTTTTTTAGTCCCAAATTGCTTGAGATAGGTTTTGACGGGTGAATTGAGCCACTTGTTCATTTGTATGGTTTATACTGATTACTTTTCATATTGGCTTTGTAATAGCGGAAATTACGCATAATGCTCAGGTTTCTCTCTGCTTTAGATAGAGAGCTTTGCACGTTGGAGTCTTGGTCAAGGCAATAAAGCAGCTCTGAGCTGTTTGGAACGTCCATAGAACGAAATGTCGTAAGACCTGCGTTATGAATGCGGTTGGTAAAGTCAGGGTGTTCAAAGCCATATAATCCATATGTTTCGTCAAAACCGCCTATGGTATCAAGTACGATTTTCTCTATGTATATCATAGCACCTCTTGTGTGAGAATACGATACTGTTTGGTCATCTTCATATAGAACTTTCATATCTGTTGGAGGCTTGTCTGGTAGCTTGAATTGATACATTAAATGAGGCTCAGGGTGTTCAACGTAGGGCAACCACCAGTTCTTTGCTATTGGGTAGCAGTCATCGTCGAATAGAAATATGTGGTCACAGTGATCAAGTTGTGCAAGTAGCTGGTTCTTAGCGTGTGCAACTCCTTTATAATCTGCGTCTTCGTAGACAATAAAATCACAGTCTTGTGGGAGTAGTTCGTCCCATCTTCTAAGATCAAGTATGTTTCGGTTTGGAGTGGTGGTTATACCTATGCCAATCTTACAGCTCATATATACTCTTTTTGGGAAATAGTTTTAGAAGTTCATCGGTAAAATACTGAGTACTAATAATTGGAGCTTTAGGCAGAGTAGGGGTTTTTGTTTTTTGGTCTTCATAAAAGTCACCACCTATTGCAAATATATTTCCGTAAAGAGTGCGTGGTTTGAGCATAACCCCTCCGTTCATATATGGTTTGAGTAACTTATGAATTTTCATACGTTTAGACTTTTCAAGAATCATAGGAGTGTGGAGTTCATAATCTAGCCATGTATAGCCGTTATCTCTAAGCCAGGCTGCCGTGAGTTGCTTTTGGTGCTGGTGGTAGCCTCTATGCTGGAGAAGTCTTTTATAATTTCCCTGGTGTAGGTTGGTAATAGCTATTCGTTTGGTTATGTATACGTCGTCCATAGAATAATAAAAGTCTCTGGTATCCGTTCCTCGTTCAAAACAGCAAGCATAGCATACTCTTGGTCTAGGTATTGATGGCGAGATCGCTTACCTACTATGTGATTTACATTCTGTATCCAATCAGGCTTATCTCCAACAATCCAAACTTCACCATTACAGTTCTTTATATTTTTAATGCTGCGAAGTGCAAACCTGAGTTCCTGACCATTATCGTGTGTTTGCTTGTATGTAATGACGATAGGGTACTTATTCACTGATAAGCCTGTTTCTTCTTGTTAATCCAAGTTTGAGAGCTTTGTGTCTCATGGTTAGGTTCTTAGATGTATCAATAACTGTATGTCCAGCTTCTTTTAGTCTTGATGCTTGAATACGCTGCTCAGAAGAACATATGCACCAGAAGTAGTAAGTCATGATCAAATTTTAACACACATCAAATAACCCTCGGTTTTTCACAGCTTCGCTCCAAGGGGCAACCTCACAAGCTAACGGCTCTGGAATAGGGTTCTATTCTGAGCTGTTCATATTAGATATCCTCAATACGCTTAGTATGTTCTTTGTATATGCCTACACTAAAGGACAAGCCAAGTTTTTTTAGATACTGTTTGTTAAAGTACAGGAACTTATATGTAGGCTATTCCGTCACCGTCTCACTCCAAGGCGTGAGCACCCATGTTCTACTGTGTGGCTCATAGTTAGCTTTTATACCTACGAGTGTGTACCAGCCTGTTTAGTGTCCGCTGGTGGCCAGTAGAAGCCTGCCTAGACTGGGGTAAAAAGTAAAAGCCCCCTGTGAGTGCTATATGTCAAATACCCTCGACTGATGAATATTTGACGATTGTATTTCAAATATTCAAATCCAGTATACTACAAACTTCTACAAATCAAAACACTTCCACCTACAACACATAGATACTGCATGAGTGACAGGTCAAAACCTAGAAGGGGAATAACAGCTATGTATGGAGTGAGGCACACCGAGCAATCAAATAAACTGCCGAGCCTACTTCTTCTAAGTCTATAAAAAATACTGTACACACCGTCATAGTTGGCGATCATAATAGATAGACCGCTGGTGATTATAATTCCATAGATGGTTGGGAACAGTTCTGCCATCTTATTTTACCCTGTGTGTATTCTGCCACATCAACCACTGACTTCACTTTGCCGTTAATAATAGCGAGTTTGAGTCTATCGAGTCTTGGCTTATCTTTATAAATTTCGTATTCAACCTTGAAGCACTGGAAGGTGGTACAGATAATGCATTTTGTGGGATACATATAGAAGGTGAGGTTACCTGTCTTGTATACGCCCACTTGGTTCATAGGCGAATTGTACCACAGTATGTTTAGAATACGTCTATTGGACGGTTGGTGAGGTTCTTACGCATTGATTCGGTGAGTTCAGTTGGATTGTCGTACTGGCATGGCTTGTCTGTTACATAGGGGTTTCTAGCAGCAGTCCACCAGATTTCGCCATTGTAGGTGTGATACACACACTTGAGGAGTGGGTATTGACCGTTTGTGTGGTAAATTCGCTCGAACTTTATAACTTTATAAGGACTAACTGGTACTGGCTCAGGAGCTGGTGAAGGAGTAGGGGCAGGTTTAGGCTGTTCAGAAAGTTTGTTTTCAACGACAACTACACGATCTTTGACAATCGTTACTTCAGAAGCGTTGTTCCCCACTTGGTTTTCAAGGGTGTCGGTCTTGGTTTCAAGAGTGCCGATTCTACCTTCATGCTGCTCAATGTCTTCGGTGTTCTTCTCCACCTGAATAACGATAGGCGGTTTCTCATCTGCTCCAAGTGGTTGAGGTTGATAATTAGCCAAGCCAATATTAGTAACTGCTGCTGAGGCTAAGATTGCTGCAAGTAACATCTTCTTTTTCATAATGCTTATATTCTACACTTAGTTGCATAAATTGTCAAGTAGTTTCCCCGCGGACAAGGGATAGTTATGTTTGTTTTACGCGTAGCTTTTGGGTTCTGGAGTAATGAACTGTACACAAAGTGCAAATCATCCGTCCGCAAAATGATTATGCTTTTAGTATAACAAAAGTATTGACCCTAAAGACGGCTTATGCTAGAATGTACCTAGCTAACAAGTGGTTAGTATAAAAACAAAAAAGGGTACAAATGAAAGATTTTCTACAAATAACAGCAGGGTTAGTATTATTAACGATAATAGCCGTAGTGGGGTTATAAAGTGAAACTAGACATACAAGAATACAAGGGTGAGATAATTATAGTATTGATTACTATATTTATGCTTGGCGTTTTAGCTGGTATGACCCTTATGATAAGCATGAGAGCCAACGATCCATCCGTTTACCCTGTTTACAAGCCTTTAAATATTGAGCCTGAATACCACACAATTTGACTCGTCTGATACAATAAAATGGCATATAAATTAAACAAGGATTTATGCGCTAGACCATTGACCTAAACCTGTGGCGCGGATTATGTTTATCGAACTTTTAATCGCAGGGCATTTCCAAACATACGAACCTAAGCCCGAACCAGTACAAGAAATCAAGATAGAAGAAGTTATAGAAGTCGAAGAACCGACTCAGATTGAAGTAGAACCAGAACCTGTTGAACCAGAGATAACCCCCCCAGAACTAACCCTACAAGAAAAGATAGCCACCAACTACTACCAGTGCGACACCACTACGCAGTACATACGAGCCGATAACGCTCAATGTTTAGCCAAACCAGTACAAATACCGCAACCAGCCAGAAACACCGCACCAGCAGCCCCAAAAACAGCCACACGCAATAATGGCTGGCGCTTTCCCATAGGACAATGTACTTGGTGGGTGGCAACCAAAAGACAGGTAGGCAACTGGAATAACGCAACAGACTGGCTATGGCAAGCTAAGAGAGATGGGTATGCTACTGGTTCACAGCCAAGACCAGGTGCTATTGCATGGCGTGTTGGACATGTAGCGTATGTTCAGTCAGTCAGTGGCAGCACGATGACGGTATCAGAAGCAAACTATGATAGGCGTGGCTCGATCAGGACTATCACCGTTCCTACTAACTCATACTCGTCTTTTATTTATTAGACCGACAATTCATACAAACAATCCGCTCTACCAAAACCTCATAACAAACATACTCATACATGAATGAAGACCCGCACAATACGCAGGTCTTTTTCTTTTTGTGTATCGTTTCACATTTCATAAAGTAGAGCCTCGGTTGGAACGATATGGTAGTGGTTAGTAGTTGTGTTGAGGGCAACTAAAAAGAGACATATCACCGAGGCTGTGGATAGATTATAGCATTTCATAGTTGTTTTTGGCTATGGCTTATGCTAGAATATAAGTGTAAAGAAAGGAACGATATGAATAGCGACAGTAATGCAGACTGCTCAAGCGGAAGCTGTAACATTTGCTTTGGAGGTGACGAATGAAAACCGAAGCACAATACAAACTAGAGACTGCTGTTGAGGCTCTTGAGACTCAGGTAGCAGAACTAATAGTAGAGTTAGACAAACTAGAGCCTTCTGTTATTTGGAACGCTCGAATGAAAGTTGCAGCCATTGAGGGAGTACTAGAGTTTATGAAAGGTGGATTACATGACAATTAAAGTTGAATACATTGAATCAGTAACCTACGCTGGCACTGATGACGGAATTAACTACACATTTAACGCTGCCAGTTTAGAAAACCCTAACGACTGGACGGAGAAGCACTAATGAATCTATTTGAGAAACTAGCCGCCTTACAGCAAGAGTTCAAAGGGGCAAAGAGTGAATACAATGCTCATGGTGGTTTTAAATATCGCTCACTAGAGCCGATGATGAAAGAGCTAAAGCCTCTATTAAATAAACACAAAGTAATGGTGATATTCAGCGATAGCCTAGAAAACTGTGCCGATACGCCCCATATAGTTGCCCACGTCAAACTAATAAACTTAGAGAAACCCGATGAGATTATTGAGGTAACATCTTCAGCTCAAGAAGCCGCCGTCCAAAAGGGTATGCAAGCCGCTCAAATATCTGGCTCAACATCTAGCTATGCTCGTAAGTATGCACTGTCAGGACTTCTAGCAGTTGACGAAAACGAGGACTTAGATAGCAAAGATCAGAACCAGAATAGCCGAGTGAGTAAACAAGGCTCATTCAAAGCAAGTCCCAACAAGCCAGCCAGCCCTGCACAAAAGAAGTTTCTAAATGAGCTGTTTACCCAGTCTCACCCAGATGAAGATGTTGTCGAGTGGATAGCTGACCAGTACGGATATATTGCTAAGGAGATGACCAGCGAGCAAGCCAGTCATATAATCGAGGAATTAAAAGGGTGAAAATAACAGCCACACATAAAACCACAGGTGAAACCGTAGAATCCGAAGTCACTAATCTGACTGAGCTGGTAAACGCATGGAGACTGGCAAGCGAATATGAAAAGCTTGCCACCTCTCTCAAAGATCAGCTAAAGAAGCTTTTACCTCAGTACCTAGACGAACAAGGTAAAACTGACGAAATAGACGGCTACCGCTTCACCAGTACCTATGTACAGAGAAAAACCTACGACAAAGCTGTTATGCGTCAGGTACTAGATGAGGACACGCTAGACCTACTACTAATACCAGATAAGACTAAGGTAGACGCATACATTAAAGAGAATCTAAGCGAGCTAGGTGAACACTCAGGACTACTAAGAGATACTATGATAGAAGTGGGCAAAGGATATTCAACTACAAGATTGGAGAAACTAGGTTGAAATACCAAACCTCTGACAAAGCTCAGGTAAATGAAGCTTTTGAGTACCTTACTAAGCTAGTCGGGCAAGCAGCCACAGTTGAGATAAAAAAGCTAAGTCCTAAGCGTTCATTGAACCAAAATAGATACTACCATCTCTTGCTAGGTATATTCGGACTAGAGTTCGGCTGGAGTTTAGAGGAAGCTAAGATAATACATAAGCGTGAAGTATCACCTAACATATTCATCTATGAAAAGAACGGTAAGAAGTTTGTTAGAAGCAGTGCTGACATAGATAGCAAAGAGATGACCGAAGCAATTGATCAGCTCAAGAGATATTGTGCAGAACAAGGACTTTATCTGCCAGATGCTGATGATCCTGAAAAAATAATAAGATTTGAAAACATGGTAGAAAGAGAACGGAGCTGGTTATGAGTATAGAAGAATATTACCGTAAACTAGGTGTAGTGCATAATAAAACTAAATGCGAGGTATGCGATGGAATTGACTAGAGCAGAAAAGATAAAAAAAACAGGTATTTTGAGATACGGCAGCGAAGAAGCTTGGAGAGAATCACTATCTAAGAACGGTAAAAAAGGTGGTAAAGCACAGGTTGCGAAAGGTTTTTCTTTTAACCGAGAACTTGCGAAAGAAGCAGGTCGCAAAGGTGCTATGGCTCGGTTTAAATCTGTGGATAAGTCTGCATAAAAAGACTATGTTTCTAGCATAAGCCGTGCTACAATATACCCATACTAACAAGTGGTTAGTAGGAAGCGGATAGATAAAACAGTCCAGCCCACAAGACTAAGAGATAATAAGGGCAATCTGCACCATTAAAAATAATCGGGAGGGTACGATTATGGATTCGCAAACAAAAAGAATGATAAAAGAAATGAAGCGTCGAAAGGTTGCGAACCACGAGTTCCCTAAGATGTACATTATGTCCTACACAAGGCGTATTGCAGACATCAGGGGCATGGGTATAACAGTTAATAAAGAACGCCTCTACGACAAAGATGGCAAAGCAACAGGTACATACGTTTACTGGATTCCTCGCAAGCGTAAGGTTAAAGATATAGACTTCAAAATGAACTATGAAGAATTGCCAAAGTCTAAGTTCTTTCAAAACGCTATGAGGTTGTTCCGTTGAGCAAGACCTGTACCTTTACTGGCTGTGAGCGCGGTACTCGGACAGAACTATGCTTCTGGCATAGACCGAAGAAGCGACCAAAGTCTCGTGGTAAACAATCATTCTTATGGGAGTTGGTACGAGCTGAATGGATAGCCAAACACGGCTACGATCATCTTTGCTACATCTGCGGAGTGAGATTAGATGAAAGCACATTGACATTAGATCATGTTATCCCTCGCTCTAGTGCGAAGAACTACGCAAATAGGCACAGTGAAAGCAACCTAAAACCTTGCTGTCTACCATGCAATAACGAGAAAGGAAGTAAACATGGATAGTGACAATTTTTTCTGGAAGGTAACAGCTCTGATAATGCTTCTTTTGGCAATATTTGCAGTCTTGATCGCCATTAGATGTTCTGAAACACTTACCTGTGTCAGTATGTACGAAGATAACGGCATACGATACTGTGTTTCGGAAGTAGAACTTTAACAACTAGAGATACATAGATAAGACGTAGTAGTGCTGGTAGTAATGCCTGTACTAGAGAAGCAGGACGGTATCTGTCGCTGGTGGACGGCTTAGGCAGTAAATGGCCCTCCCACTTAGGGGAACTCTAAAACTAACGAGTTATAACCAATGTGCGAAAGCCCCCTTGCTACTAGCACCATACGCCTTATCTAGCTGTTTGGTTACATCAGCGGGACATCAGCAAGGGACGCTATTAACAAGTTACTTTTAGAAGAATGAAGACCCTTGCAGTGTAGACCTATAAAAGCTGGTTAGGAATCGGTTGATAACGAGTTTCAACTCGCTTGAACGCTATTCCAAGGGTCAACCCCTAGCCAGCTCCAGTAGGTAGAAGAAAGTAAACAGACTATGTGTAGTGGGTGGCGAGCGTCAAGCAGAAGTTAGACCGCTTGGAAACGAGCTACTACCGAAAGGTGAAACGGGACTATACCTCGCCACTCATTATGCGTAGTTTGAAGTAATAAGAAAGGGAGTGATATGAGTGATTGGTCATACGACAGGAACGAGGACACATTTGACCCAGAAGATTTACCAGAGGAGGACTAACTAAATGGCAAAAGTAACAATTAACTTTGAAGATGCGAAACTAATGAACCGATTTTTTGACTGGTTTGAATCAGATGGAGCACCAAGTCTTATGGAATCTGGCGACATATCCATAGAGTCTGTCAGAAGTATGCAAGTGATTGACGTGGAATACGGGGACTAACTAAATGGGAAGCAAAATGGACGATATATTAAAAGATTTCATACCTCACTACGGACACCAATACTGCAACGAAATATGTCCAAACTTTAGAGCCAAAGCCTCCCTCAAATCAGCACTGTTGGAGTGTGTGCCAGAAGAGCGTGCGAATGAAAGATCCGGAGCGATTAATATGCAAGGTGTTGAGTTAGGGGTTGCTGGCTTATGAGACTCTGCTTTGGCTCATTTGCTACTCCGTTGATAGCCGTAGCGAATTGGGCGACAGACCGTCTCAACCAATCTTACTTCGCCCCCTCCCAGAAAGAGAGCCAGGAATGAGCGAGGTAAAAGCCTACGAGGTTGTGAAACTGCGTGCAGTAAAGCGAAAGACATGGTTCTTTACGTGGTTTGAAGCCGTAAAGTCTGATGTACTCGGCCACGAGATACACATACGTACTCAATCACCCATACGAGCCGTGTACGTAAATGAGCAGAAGTTCGCCCCCACTAAACCTAATAAGGAGATTGAGAAATGAGTGAAAACTGCACAATCTGCCTAGACGCAGAGATACGCAGACTAATTAAGAGGCGGAAGGAGATTGAATAGTATGAGCAAGCTAGATACTTTGATTGGCGTAGCCGCCGCAATGGGCGTTGTAGTGATTATTGTCTGGGGGATTGGCTGGCTATTCAGTCTTGGCCCAGACACGCTTACCAATGAACAGATTATTGAGGAGACCAAGAAATGTAACGATGCTGGGCTAGAAGCCGACAGGTACGTTAGTGGATTGACTGGCGAACCTGTGAGAATCTATTGCGGAGACAAGCTATGACCACCCCATAAGTAAGGATGAGTTGCGGATAGATGAAGTCATTTTCAACATCGAAGATTACGTCGGCGGAAATATTGAAGGCGTTGAAAAGATAGACAGAATGGGCTTCACTGTATTCCTGAGAAAGCAGCTAACAGACTACGCCACCCAACAGAACCTAGAGCTACTAGAGAGGTTGAAGGGGAAAATAGATTACAGGTACGCAACAACGAGAATAGTTGGGAGCTTGGGTAGCTACAATGCCGCCGTTGACGACATCAGAGAAGCCATAACATCATTAGAAAAGGAGATTAAAGGGTGAGTGACTTCTACCGCCTCGAATCAGACCCTAGCATGTACATTAACCTAGATTCAGATACTGAGTTTCTTCGAGAGCAGCAGGCGCGGCTCCATAGACTATCTGCTCTTGTGATGAGAGACATACAGGTATTAACAGAGACGATTGTCGAGAGAAATGGTATAATAGGGGCAGAACGTTAACAATTCAATCCCAGTAGCTTGAGTGAAAGCTCAAGTGCTGACGAAGCAGCTGAATACATTGTGAGTAAACAATTTCAAGTAATTGAATGCAGAGCTGCTCACAATACGGGGTGATTGAATCTCTGACGAAAATTATCGTAGCGATAGCCTTCGGGCTTGGGGTTTCACCTAGGTTTAATCCCCCACCCATTCAGCCTAAAGATTAGTTATGGGATTTGAGGGGGTTACGGTAGCTATCGGACTTGGGGTAAATCCTGCGTAATCAGGTCCAAGTAAAGAAACAGACAAAGGAGACGGCACAGGATGTCGCCTATGACTGGGAGCCTTTGTCCCCTCTAACCCCCTAACTAATCACCAACCCAGACAAGATTGGCCAGTAGTCTTAGAGCTACAACGCGAGTTCGCCTAGTCTGCTCACAACTATCACTCAGGCTATTGGGATTTAGTAATGAATTAGTGATAACGGAGAGGATAGCTAATGATAAAAACAGAATCGATAACCGATGCAATAACAGACTGGTTTGATAAATATGACCGTTCATTTATTGGAACTAAAGAACTAAAAGAACTGATTGCAAAACTTGAGCAACTATCATGACCTCTGCCTTGTACTGTATAATTTAATCAAGTAAACGTAAGTGTAATACGAATGATTATGGCGATAGACTACAAAGAAAAATACTTCAACTCGATAGACAAATCACTTCAACAACTTGTAAAAGACGTTCGGAAAAACACCGAAATAACCTCACAAGTACAGGCTCAGGTGGAGAAAACTAATGGTCGGGTCACGCGTTTAGAGGCATGGAGAAACTCTATGAGCAGACCAGTTAGCGAAAAAGATCTACCATCTCCTCTCAAAGACCCAAAGCTAATAGCCATAGCTTTTAACGTATCTCTTGCTATACTTATACTTATAGCTACCCTAAGTGGTGTAAATATATCGGGTGTACTATGATAAAGAAAATCCAACTATTTGTTAATCGGTATTATGAGTCAATCAAACTCACTTTATTAATTATACTTCTCGGCATCGCAGTCTTTACTGTTGTAAATGAGATAGAGCAAAATGAGAAAGCTAGTATCGCTCGTGCTGCTGCTGTATCACAAGTGGCAGAAGCAGTTAAATCAGAGACAGAAGCTCAGACAGAAGTTATCAACAAACAGTTCCGCGCTCTTTGTATTATCATCGTAGAAACATCAGGACAAGAAGGGTTAGATAAACTAGACCCAGATAGCCGTGCAAGGTGTGAAAACCTACAAACAGAAAGTGCAACATCTTTTACCAGACCTCAGCCAGAGCAGCAAAGTGTCATTATTCAGCAACCAACACAGTCCTCAGCGCCTACGAACCCTCAACCTCAAACCGTAAACCCACAAGAGACAGTTCCACGATCTCTACTCGAACGTATCACTAATCCAATAACTAATCTCTTAGAAAGGATATTGTAATGGCGAGGTATCCATTAAACGGTAATCCACGAATATCAAGTTACCACGGTCAGCCTACGGGCATGGGTCACTTTGGCAGGCACTTAGGTATAGATAGGGTTGTAGTAAATCAACCTTTCTATGCTCCAACTAAGGGTCGGATTATCTCAGTAAGGCAGAGTGCTTCTCTTGGTCACTACATAGAAGCCGAGTTCTTTGGACTGCACTGGCGATTTGCTCACCTCTCACGAGTTAGTGTAAAAGCAGGTCAGAACGTAGCTGAGGGTACTCAGCTAGGTGTTACTGGTAATACAGGTATAACTACTGGCCCACATCTTCATTATGATGCCCGTGTACTAGGAACAGCCTGGAACTCTAGCTTCTCTAACTACCGTGACCCAGACGCTATCATCGCTCAAGCAATCGCTAACGAACGACCAAGACCAGTTATGCCCGCTGTCGGTTCACTTATTCAGCTTATACCGAAAGACAAACGCACTACCTTCCGTGCAGGCACAACTACCAGAGCAGGGACAATAGACGTAAAAGATAACACCTATGTCTATACAGTTCGAGGTTACGATTCACGCTACCCAGGTCGGATAATAATTAACAGTGCAAGTGCTGGCGGTAATGGAGTTGCTTTGGCACTCTACTATACCAACGGTGTACGCATACCTGGGTGGAAACAGCTTTAAAGGGAGATAATATGTTAGAACTAGAATACTTCATGACAATATCACTTGTATCAGGTTTGGCAGTCTCAGTCGTGCAGGAGATACTAAAGCTAAAGATTATTCCTATAAGCTTCGCTAATCGCTATCCAGTGCCTACCAACATCGTACTGAGCATTATTGCCTCAATCGTGGCTATTAGTCAGCACGGAGTCTTAGAACTCGCCAGCTGGCTTGAACTAGCTTCTACGGCAGGCTTTACCGCAGTCGTAGCCGCTATTACCTATAACAACCTTATGCGTAACTGGACACAGCTACAATCAATCGAGGGAGAGAAGTAAAAAAATGGAAAAGCTCGTCTTGCCACCCGATATATTACGGATGGTAGAGGACGAGGTATGGGCTGATCTATCTACACAGGTAGAGCAAAACTCTATATCTGAAGATGAAGCTATCCGCAGGTTTATAGGCTGGAGAGCTTGTTATATTGCTCTTTCTAATGAAAATGGGTTAGATTCATAGTTATCTCCCTATTTAATTACTAGGAGTCGTTTCAGACCCTCTTTAATCATTGCGATAGCCGATGTGTATGCCGACTTCCTTTATAGTCTGAGGAGCTTCGACTGTTGGGTTAGCCATATTTTTTACCTCGTCCACGACGGTGCCTTTGTCGTCATTTAGGCGGCCTCGTATGTGCCAGACACATAGATTGTATCGCCATTCGCCCATGTGAACGGGGTCGTCGAGGTAGGAGCATGCAATACGGCGTATGTACTGGCAGCGTTAAGGTTGTACAGACCAACAGTAGTTTGTGACGCCCTGACTATGACAGCAGGAACGTATGAGGAAGCGCTAGCATCCGTAAAGATTGCATTCCCATTTAATACGTCGCGCAGATTTACTGCATAGCTGGCGTTCAGCTCCACGGGTACTGAAAATATGGGCGTGCCACTAACACCCGCACCAGCGAGAGTGTATTTGAGGTAGAAGTGTACGGTCTTTCCAATCTGTTTGTATTTTGCAAAGTTCAGAGTCCCACCAGAAACATTTGTCCAGCTAGGTGTCCAGTCGTTCCATGCACCCCCAGGCTCTCCTGCGCCTGTTTTTAGTTTGGCGTTAGTTACGGCTTCGTCTTGAATAGCTTGCATATTAACGGTATCTGCGGGTAGCGGTGACCCCTTTAGTAAATCCCCACGAGTTATCTTGGCGGTTATAGCACCACCAGTATCAACCATAGCTAGTAGGTCGTCGTTGGATGGCGTTGTTTCGGCTGGTAAATTGCTTATTCTAGGCATGTATAAATCCTTTCTTTTATTATATCAGCTAATAACTATGTGGGTATATCAGGTATGTCTTGGTTTTCAGCAACGGCAAGGTTTCTCTTGATGTCTTCAAGTCTCTTATTTATGGTTGGCGGTTTGGTTTCGAGTTGCAGCTGCACATAGTCAGGCATGTAAGTTCTACCAACAACCATCATAGTAAGAAGATCGACATAATTACCGAAGTTCCTAAAACCAATAACATCACCAACATCGATAGACTCTATATCATATTGTTTACTTAAAACCTCAATGCTAGTTCGGTATTTAATTTTGTTATTCTGGTCGTTTATTCCCTGACCGATAATATCTGCCGAATCATCATCAGTGAGTCGTCTATCAACGTATTGTTCAAGTGAGCGACGTGTATTTGGAGCTGGAGTTTCAGTATAGTCACGGTAAAGAATCGGTGTACCGCCACCAGTGATTATTGTTCGGTTCGTAGCGTCGTGAATAGAGCTTTTTAGGTCTAGGGATTTTATATGTTCCCCTAGATAGAAAACATGTTGTGGTGTCTGGCTTCTTTGTCTGAAGTAAACAGTATTGTCTCCAAGCCCAACATAGAAGTACCAGTCACTCGGCATAAGTTCAATTATCTTACGAAGAACTTCACCGTAGGTATTGTTTCTAAAGGTATAGGTTACACTTGTACCCGTATTCGATATTGAAGTGTCTGTATAGGTGGTGTAGGTTACTTGCTCAAGATTGCTTACCGTTTCAAACCTTGCTATTGCATCTCTGGCTATCTGTGATGGGTCTTGAGATAAGAACGGTACGGTAGTCTCATCGTCTTCATTGGTGATAGGGTACTGTTCTAAATCCCAACCGTACGAGAATAGTTTTACAAACGTAGTCTCACTATCACCGTAACGGCTATTTATTTCTGATATGAAACCAGTAAATATCCTTCTACCATTAGGCGCACCAATAGTAGCTAATATTTCTTCATCATCTTCGGTTAAAATTGGCTCTCCAGCTTCAGTCAAGAGTGGTTCGATACTACCGTAGTAGACCCATACATCTACACGGTTATTGTGTACCAGAGATGAACCTTCACCAATTTGGTTTCGACTGGTAGTTGTTGCTAGTATTGGATCATCATCTTCGGTAGTAATGACAGTATCATCCTCAGTTAAGAGTGGAGAAGTAGTTGTACCGACTGAATCTGAGTTACGAGCAAGCTCTATGTCCATTTCAGAGCCTAGTTGATTTATCTCCTGCGTAAACAGTGGTTCAGATATAACATCTCGCCATACTTCTAAGAAATTACCATCCTCGTCATAAACCTTATAAAGATAGCGTTTTTCCTCAATTGCTTCTGCGTCTTTTAGGATAACGTTACGAGCTTCGCCACCAAAAATAAGCGTACCCGATATTGCTCGGTAGAATGTCACTTCACCTCTTGCAACACCACCACCAAATTGAATTGTTCCTGTGGCTGATCTCGAATAGGTTGCAGCAGTAGTTGTTATGTAGGCAGTCTTTGTTTCTATCGTATTACCTGCGCCATTTGTAGCGGTCAGAGTAACTGTAAACGTGCCTACGTCAGTGTAGGTATGCGACGGACTAGTCTCTGATGAACCAGAGCTATCACCAAAGTTCCATGTATATGAAGCAGCACCGATAGACAAGTTCGTGAAATCAACCGTAAGTGGTCGCTGACCCGAAAGAGGAGTAGCGCTAAAGTTAGCATAGGGAGCAACCTGTGTTATAGACTCCGAACCAGAAGCACCAGCAGTTCCTGGTAGACCACTTGGGTCGCCAGCACCATTTAGACCCCTACCACCAGCATCACCTCCAGCTGCAACGGTAGCACTAGGGGAAATAGACTGTGCAGTCCCATAGAATATCTGCACGTCGCCAGCGTTACCACCACCACCACCACCACCACCATATCCACCAGGAGTTGATCCAGCAGCAATCGCATCAGCTCCACCATTACCACCCTTTTGACCAGCTGTACCAGAAGTAATAATTGTGCCGTTGATAGTGATAGAAGGGGCTTTTAACACAACATGGACACCAGCCTTACCAGCTCTACCACCAGCTCCACCACCACCACCAGCGAAGAAGTAGTAGGTTGCACCACCCGAACCACTTATGTATGAAAAGTTTCCTGTTCCACCCACACCGTTTTGTCCGTATTGCCAGCCACCAATCCCACCCCCAAAGCTTATCTGACCAACATAACTACCAGTACGAGTATAGTAACCCCAACCACCGCCACCGCCACCAGCAGAGCCAGGTGCAGCATTTCCACCACTTCTTTGATAGAGAACTGACGGAGTGCTAAACCCAAGATTACCACCTGAGCCTTGTGTACCGAAAGATGCACTACCTGTTGCGCCATTGCCACCCTTACCAGTGGTTGTTGGTACTGGTGGTGAGCTGTTTGTCCAACCACCATCGCCACCGCCACCGAAACCATTCGATTGTGCGCGTTGGCTTACTCCAGCTCCAGCACCACCAGCAGCCACGCCAGGGCTTGTATAGGTGACACCGTCAATCGTGACAGACCAAGTATTGTTACCATTATTGACCTTATTAGATACGTTTATAGACCCATCAATAACTATTGACTCAGTTGCACAAATATAAAGAACTGAACCAGTAGCAGAGTTTGTAGATAAAGTAGCACCAGCAGCTACATTTACTGTGGTGAATTGATACTTTGTATTCAGTAATAGGTTAGTAGTTCCAGAGGGTACGTTTAATGCACCGTTTGATCCATCACCAAACGGGTTCATGGTTTAACTCCCTGATAGATTTATTACGATACTACCGATAGGGAATTGTATTTGGTCACCAGATATGACGGCTGCTGTTGAAGATAAAGTACCGAATGTTTTTAGATCGCCAGCAGATGAGGCGTTTCTTATACCAAAGTGAGTGATATTCGCTGATGGTAGGCTAGAGAATGTGATAGCAACGGTATTACTCATTTGACCACCAGAGATAGTACCGAAAGTGATAGCTTGGCGAGTATATCCACCGCCAGTCACCTCTGTACCAGTATCCGCAGCGGTTGGGTTCGTAGTATAAAGCGCTAGGTATGGCGTATCGTTTTTAATAAGCTCTAGCGTATCTGTTATCATTGTGTTGCTTGGAAACATTGGCATGACGGTTATCCTTTTCTCCTATTATACAAGCTGTTCGTTATATGTGGCTACTATATCGACGTTTCTGGTAGTGAATGTATCGACATAGACTAGTTGCTGTGCGCCTGGCTGAAAGGTGGGGAATAGACCAGTAAAATCTAGCACCACCCCGTTTTGTTGGACGGAATAGTTCTTTGAATCAACAGTTATAATGTCACCATCTGCAAAATCACCTTCAATAGTGATACCCTGGTTGTTCTTGGCATTGAATAGCGATATTGATTCTCCAGTACCACCAGTGACTGAGTTAATGACGATGGTTATGAGTGGCTCTACAATGAAGCTACCACCTACGGTGAAGGTTTGAGAAGCACTTGCAGTAGTAGCACCGACCATGTTTACTCCTTGTGTTTCCGCTGTGTTAGTGCCAACAGGGGTAGAAGCTAAGAATATAATCTGGCAATAGGCATGAGAACCGTTCCATTCGATATTAAACTCATTCATCGTCGCGGTATAGACTACTTCAACACCACTCTGTAAGACTTTTACTTCACCATTCTGAGGTTGTAGGAGCGCTTTTACGGCTGTAACGGTTGCCTCAGTATCTTGTCTGTCACCTGAGCATATATCCATCCATACAGGTATAGACTTTTGGGTGTATTCAGATGAGGTAACAATCGAAAGCGAACGACGAGCAAGTTTATATATCTTTATGTCTCTATCTGGCAAGGTCGTAAAATCATAGTTATAGAGATCAACACCTGGTATATCGTGTAGGGCGTTTCCGTTGAAGAATACTTGATACTGTTCCATATTATCCCATGTAGCTCTGTGTTGGTACGAGTCCAGCACTTGTTATTTCCTGATTGCCTGTAAGTTTCCTAAGCCAGCGTTCACCGTCTACTTCACTAGCTATATTGATAGTACCGATGTTGTATTCTCGTTTACCGCCTTCGCCATTTATCATGTTGTCCAGTTTCGATAGGGGTATGACAGCTTCTGATTCATTTCCTTCACCAATCATAGCGAGAGTGGGAGTGGAGACTATACCGCCTTTCGCAAGCATAGGTATGCTTAACTCGCCAATAGCACCAATATTGACTCCAGGTATCTTGTTTATAGCACCTAGCGCACCATTTATCATCCGTATAAAGCCGTTTATTGTACGTTCAGCAAATCCTAATACTGAATTGACTGCGCCCTTTACTATACTTGAACCAATCTCTCCTATTGTAGAGAAAGTACCTTTTATCCAGTCATAAACCCTACCAACAGCAGACTTTATATTGTCAAAGTTTTTGATTATTGCAGCTGCAGCTAGGCCTATCGGGCCTCCCAAGATACCAAGAAGCAAAGGCCAGTTATTCTTTACCCAGTTAAATGCACCTGATATAGCTCCAGTTATCATATCCCATGCACTTATCCAGAAGTTTCTGAACCCATCAACATTGTTCCAGAGCCAAGTAAGAGCAGCTACCAGACCCACAACAGTAAGAACGACCAACCCAATAGGATTTGCCAACATGACAGCATTTAGTATTGCCCATGCAGTAGTGATTGTTTTTATAATAACAAACAAAGTAGTGACTACCCCTATTACCGTTGATATTGCGATAGCTAAAGGTATAAATACGTTTCTGTTTCTAATAATAAAGTTTATAAATGGGCCGACTTTATTCAAGGCTGTTTCAAATGCACTACCAAGTGCTGCTATACCGTCTGATATTTTTCGCTGTCCAGCTTCAAGGTCGCCATCTCCTAGCGAACGTACTATTGATTCAATACCTCTCGTTATGGCGTTGTTCATGTTAGAGAACGCAGTATTTATACCACCAGTTGCTGTTCTAGCCTGTTCATCAAGTGAGGCAAGACCGCCGCCGCCTTCTTTATTTAGCTTTACAAGATCATCAATTAGCTGCTGTGGGTTCTCTCTATAAAGCTCTCTTAGACCCTCTCTAGTAAGCCCTGTTTCTGTTTGGAGTGCTTGAAGTGCAGTAGGCATGTTAGCTGCAATACTGTTCCACTCCTGAGCATCTATTCTTCCTCTGGACAATGCTTGTTGAAGCTGTGTGAAGGTTGCAGAAGCAGTGCCAGCATCAACACTTGAAGCCAACATAGCATTATTGAATGCTAAGAACGCATCGGTTGCGTCATCAACACCCAATCCAGTAGTCACGAGCTGCTGAACAGCTTTTGCTCCATCTTGGAGCGATGTAGGCAGACCCTGTAAAGAATCTGATAATTTATCCGTAGCGCCTGTTGCTTCTTCACTCGTAGCGCCTAGTGCTTGCAATACTCTTGGGAAGGCAATAAGCGTGTCAATTCTATCGACTGCTCTACCCATATTTTTAGTAATAGCTACACCGACTGCCACAGCAGCAGCAGCTACTGCTGCAAGACCGACTTTAGCGATACCAGTAAAAGCACTATTTGACTTCTTCTCGGTAGTGCTTGCAGAATTTTCAATGCCTTTGTTGGCATATTCTATTTCTTTAGCACCCTTCTTATACTGTGAAGTATCTATGGTAGCCAATAATTGTATTGTTCCAATAGTTGTAGCCATTATGTATCAGCTCTCATGCCTTTTATAAGTTTATTTGTAAGTTGTTTGAATGTACTTGAAGGTTTCTTTGCTCTCGAAGAACCAGCTCCTATAAAAGATGCCTGAGCCATTCTATATAACCTATAATTATCGAGCCTTCTTGATGCTTCTAGTAGAGTAAGCATCTCTTGTGAAGTTACGATAAGGTTTCCATTTTCATCTCTAGCATCATTCTTAGCGTCAAGGTAAGCTTGCCATCCAAAACGTTCAGCAAATTCTGTTAAAAGAAGCCACTCGTTATCAACCTGCATGTGACCAGCAGTAGAGGCTTTTGCTCTTTCAACTTTCTCGTATTCCTCATCTGTTACATCGAGAAGTGATTTACTGCTCTGTTTTGGGTTGTTTTCCATCGGCTTGACCTTTTATGTCTTCAAAAGCCATCATCAGTACACTTGTTGGTGTATCTTCTATCCATTTTCTTACTTCAGAGTTGTCATCAGTGTCATCGTTAAAAACCTGCAAGAATGTCTCGTAGATAATCTTTTCGTTTTCTTCGTATTTAGCGGAGTATTGTTCGTAAGCATCTAAATCAGCTTCTGTCGCAGTGCCGTTTTCAATCTTTTTGTCTATCATAGATACTCGTGCAGAACTTAGCTTACACGCCCTAGAAGCTTGGCTGAAGCGCATTTCCGTGCCAGCACCAGGCAATACAATGTTCCATATGTTACCGTCTATATCGACTTTTCCATTTTTTATGTACTTATTGGTACTGATCTTGATTGGTTCTGCCATATATCCCCTCATGGTTACTTTATCTAAAGTATACCAGAAAAGCCCCGAAGGGCTTTATCTAGCTAGATACAGGAACCCAGTCTTCTGTTTGGTGATCCCAAAGGACTGCCTCACTAACGTCACCTGCACCGATTTGTACAGTGCCGTCATTTGTTGGCTGTGCATAGATAGTTACTTCTACGCTAAGACCATCTGAATCATTGTAGGTAGGGTTGAAGTTGAAAGCTACAATACCTGCAAAGATGTGAACGTCATTGCGTGAATCATCATCACATGTGTAGTGAATGTTTACTGGTACTGGTTCACGAGTAGTACAGCTAGTGCTTCCAAGTACAAAGTTACCTGCGGTATAACCGTCGGTAGGTGCATTGTAGATGTCTGCCCAGATGTTCTTTAGGTAATCCATATTAGGTAGGTAAAGCGTGAATGTCAGCTCGGCTGTATCAAGCATTCCGCTTGGTGCAGTACGAGTACCACCAAGAGTCGTAGACTCACGAGTACCTTCCTCGAAGTTTGGTGAGATGTCGCCTAAGAAACGAGCAGGTATCAATGCTGTACCTATCGCTACTTCAGCGCTTCCACCAAGAATTACATCGTTGTTCATTTAATTCTCCTTAGTTTGTTACGTTTTGATACCTTACTTCACCAGATACGACGAATGAATGTCCGCCGTTATCATCTTGACCGACGTAATCGGGAGCTGATACGGGAGTTATGGTAACTCCTTCATAGCTTTCTGTCGTTACGCCGTCTAGGGCTGGTAAGGTACATATATCACTGAAGCTATCGTGTAGGTAGTCCAGTATCTCTTGTGCCGTGTTAGAGGCTGTCAGGGGGTTGGTGTTTCGTACATAGAAGTCTACTGCTTGAATGCGAGAGTTAAACCTTGTGACAGGTGTGCCTCTCGTAATCACGGCTATACCATTTCTAGCTTTGCCGTTTTCATCGACTGGCAATATGCCCATTTGCAGGGTAGTACCAACCGTACCAAAGCCATCGTCTTCGAGTTGTTGTAGAAGTGAGTGGACTATCATATCTTATACCTAAAATATTTCGCTTTATCACCTCTCATGACTGAATCTCCAGCTTTTGCCAGGTAGCCGAGCGTCTGTGGGTTCTTGCGGTTCTCAAAGTGCCTCTTTCGGGCGTATGGCACTCTGGATGAGCCAAACTTTACGGCATAGCCGTTTGTGATAGGCTCTACACGCCCTGAGTTCTTTAAAGCACCAGTTTCCACAGGAGCATTTATGACTGCGCGTCTTTGCACGTCTACTGACATTTCTGCTAGAGCTTTCTGCATGCCAGACTCTATTTTGGTATCCCAACCTTTGTTTATAGATAGTTTAACTGGCATTAGCTTGACTCCTCATAGTCTGAAAAATCAGCAGGAACAAGTGTAAGAGTAAGATGCTCTCGGTTGCTCGGTGCTTCGCTTACAAAGCTTTCTGTGGGTCGTATGTGCAAGGTTGCGCCTTGTTCTACGTTTTCACTGTTATCGCTTTGTATAAGCCCTGCCCGTTGCTTGAATACACCCTGTGCAGAGTAGCTTCCAACAATCCTGTTACCAGTAATGCTGTTTCGGTCTATCTGCAAGAATGTGTAGTCGCTGAGATCAAATACATCAAACACTTCATATCCACCTTCTGAGTAATGGTCGCCACCAGTCATACCTACTATTTCGTAGTCACGACCCATGCAGCGAATCCCTTGCCCAATAAGTGTAGATTCCATTAGCAACCAGTCTTTCCGTGTTGCAGGTTAGGGATATTGCACAGTGAATACTTTGAGACAGTCTTTCCATACAGTTTGTAGAAGTCGGCATCGAGGTCTGTATCGGCTTGGAAGTGGATACGGAAGTCTTCAACCTGTTTCTGTGTAATTGTAGGGTCAAACTTATTCTTCTTAGTGATCTGTGCGAATAATCCAGCAACAACACTCTGCAAGTCTAACGGTAAGCTAGAAGCATTAGACTGAGGCTCAAAGCCCCAATCAGCGGTAACCTCTATCTCTTTTTGCGTAGTGAATCGGTTTTCAAAAACAAGAGAGTTGTACCAGCTTCCGTTCCTTTTATCCCACTGTCTTACAGAGTATTCCGATGGGTCTTGTGTATCCCCATCAATCTTTACTTCTGTGACGTTCCAGAATATGTCTACGAAAGCGGTACTGTAACCCTCTCTCAGGTCAAAGACCCTTGTTTCCGATACCTCATCTACTGACGTGCAGAGCAAGTCTTCTAGGTTTAGTAACGCTATTTCAATGTACGAATCGAAGTTATCTTCTTCAATGGAAGTTAGGGGTCGCCCTAACAGCGCAGATACTTGTTCTTCATCCATCAGTTAGACCCCTTTCTATCCTTTATTAAGAGCTTGCACCGTTCGAGATTGCTACACCAGCTTTGAGTGCAGCCAAACCACCACCTGCCCAAATTTCTTGTAGGTACTCGTTGGTGTTTGTCTTGAGTGCAAAGTTAGTGAATGACTCGATTGTGCTATCACCAACAGTACGGTAGTTGCTTGGAGTAAAGATGTATGCATCGTTATCCGTGTCATCATCCATCCAGTCAGGTGTAACAACGCCGCTGAATCCAAAGATGTTTGCAACGTTTGTTCCTGGAGCGAATAGGAATCCACCGTTTACACCTTGCTGCGTAAGTACATCAATGAGGTACTCGCTCTTAGCTACGAGGAGCTTAGAGCCGTCTGCTTTAACAGCAGCACTTGCAGTTAGGAGGTCAACGTATGCATCACCAGTACCAGCAACAGTAGTTGCCCATACGCCACCAGCTGCATCTGATTTAACAGATAAGAAACTGTCGATAGCATATGCGCTACCTGGAGTACGACCATCGCCGATAACGATAGCTCGTTCAACTTCACGGACAATACGACGTGGAAGTTCAGTTAGAACGTAACGTAGTAATGCACCTGGATCACGCTGTTCCTTTACGACTTCACGAGGAAGGGTAAGGTACTTATAGATGAACTGTGGTCGAAGTGTACGCTGTACGAGAGTAATGACTTCTTCAGCCTTTTCATCTTCTTCGTCACGATTGTAACCCTTAGCTCGGCTATCTTCACCACTAACGCTGTCGTAAGCGACTGAGAAAACATCAAGACCAGTCTTGCTAACTGCGTTCCAGATTTCACCGCCTTCTTTGAAAGCGTCTTCAATAGCTTGGATTACAGCAGGTGGTAGCAATACTTCAGGGTTTGTAATGCCCATCTCTACTGAGAGGTGCTTGCCCCATGCGTCTTTAACATCGCTAGGCTTGCGACCAGCGTTCTGTGCCATAACGATTGCAAAGTCTTCGAGAGCTTTAGGACTTTCGAGATAACTCTTAGCAGTTGGTTTAGCATCTACGGTTGCCTGAGCTTTTGGCTCAATAACCTGAGTTTTAGCAACTTCTTCTTGCTTGCTCATTTCTATTTCCTTATCGACTGAATTATTTGTTTCCGCTACTACTTCCTCAGTCTCCTCAGTAGTTTCGGTTACGCCTACGACTCCTTCTTCAGGCTTAGTTTCGGCTTCAACTGTTTCTGTTTCATCTGTGGTCGTTGAAACCTCATCAGTAACTTCCTCAGTTGTTTCGGCTGTATCGGTAACATCTGTTTCCTCTACTTCCTGTTCGTTTTTAACTTCAAGCTTGGCTTTCATGCTCATAGCAGGTTGCATTACTGCGTTGTTTACGTCCTTCGTTAAAGCTATGACGTTCTTTACCATGTCTGTCAGTTTCGTTTTACCTTCAACTGCTTCGTCAGCAAATCCCATTTCAACAGCTTCTTCGGCAGTCATCCAAGTTTCAGCAGCGAGCAACGCTTTGATTTCCTCTTTTGACTTACCAGTACGGTCTGCGTAGAGACCGATGATTGAATCATCGATCTTTCTTAGCATCTCGGCAACTTCTTTCATATCATCTTCGTTACCCCACGCCATCGTGGAAGCTTTGTGAACCATCATCATTGAACCTGAGTTCATAATGATACGGTCACCAGCCATAGCAATAAAAGATGCAGCAGAAGCAGCTAGAGCGTCTACAACAACGGTAACTTTGTCCTGCCTATCTTTCAGCATGTTATAGATTTGAACACCTGCGAATACATCACCACCAGGACTATTAATCCTTACTGTGATGTCGCCTTTATGTTCATCAAGTTGTTCACGAAATTGCTTCGGAGATACCTCGTCATCAAACCATGATTCACTTGCTATAACACCTTCAAGAATAAGCTCTGATTCTTTAGCTTCGTTTGTAACGAACTTCCAGAATTGTTTGGACATATTCTTACCTTTACTTATTAAAGTTTAGAACACTCCCTTGCGTTCTTTATGAACTTTGCTTGTTCGGTTCTACTTCTAGTTTATCAGTCGATACAGAGTGCTGTCTATTGTGGTCATGGTTGTGGTACTCGCTGATGAAAACAATGCGGTAGGTATCAAGCTTTTTGCATTTGCTGTTTGAGCATTTGAGTTCCATAGTCGAGCTTGTCGTTGCGTTAGCTAAGAATCTTTTACAGTGTCTACACTTTACTTCATATTTCATACTTCGGTTCTCCTGAATACAAGCGTTCCACGACCATTCGGGTGATAGTCTTGAGCCTCATTAGTTTGCCAATCATTCACATAGATTACTTCTTCACCTTTGTTATTGGGGGCGATAATTGTTTCGCCTTCAGCCCACAGAGGGCTGTCGATGGTTACCCATATACCTTCTTGAGACTGGCAAAGTGGGCAGGGTGTAACGCCTGAGTGGTCAATAGTCTTTTCCCACTGTGTACCAGTTTCAGAAGCCAAAGACTTCATGCCTTCTAGTTTACCCATGTTCTGCGAGTGGTTGAGTTCCGTTCGAGCCAATCGTTTTACACGATAGTCGTCGGTGTCTACGATTGCTTTTAGGGCATCTTCGGTCTGCTTGCGAGTCAGACCGTTATCCCTTGCGTCAAGTAACACCTTTTGGATTGATTCAGCGGTATCAGAGCCGTAGCTTGTACCGACTCGTCTCAAGTATGCCTGATAGTAGTCTTCGGCAGTTTCAGGAAGCGTAAAGCCTTGTAATTCGTCAAGTGAAAGACCTGCAAGTGCCACGCCAGCAGCATACTCCTCTTTACCTTCGGCTAGTAGAACTGCGAGAACAACTGCATATGCAGCAAGCACAAATTTCTCTAGCTCATCTTCTGTTGGGTTAGGATTAACCGCCATAGAAACTTTATTCTCAACAATATCTTCGTCTTCTAACTCAGAGACTGCTCTATTAACCTGAGCCTCTAGGTAATCTCGTGCTACCTTCTCAAGCTTTTCTTCATCGGTTAATTCAGCTTTTGGGTTTGTGCGTTTCGCTGCTTCTATTGGAGTAACGCCATCTATTTCATTCGGGTTAGGTGCGTTGTCTACTTCATCGCCTTCATCAACTTCTGGCTTATCGTTCTTGATAACCGTCGTGTCATTTC
>Ga0116144_10001615_pt1 | contig 26368 bp, 30 predicted proteins | sample AD_UKC035_MetaG_FD_89746 | JGI IMG/M metagenome (GOLD analysis project Ga0116144, IMG submission 89746) | Active sludge microbial communities of municipal wastewater-treating anaerobic digesters from USA - AD_UKC035_MetaG | ecosystem: Engineered > Bioreactor > Anaerobic > Digestate | place: USA...
CATATCCCGCAGGGCGGCAGAGACGAATACTCGCCCCGGCACTCTCATGCCCGGCCGGTAGCCCAGGGGCACCTCGTAAGTGTTGTCGTCTATTTTGCAGAGATTCTTGCTGGCCTCTTCCATAATCACACGTCCAGAACTACCTGAATGCACCAGCTCTGATTTTTCTTTATGCCGAACTTATGCCGGGTGACGGCTTTGACCTCATTCTCGAAGACATGCCTGCCAAGATCTATCCTCTCGCCGCCTATTTTTCCGTATAGCCTCATCTTTCCATCCTGCTTCAGTTGCAGGGAGAAGGTGGAGAAGACCGCCGACTCGGTCTCAGAGAGAAAGATGATCTCAGAGAGCCACTGGTAGGCCAGGTCCTCGAGGTCATCCCCTTCCAGCTCTACTGTCCATCTTTCCTGAGCGATGATGCTGGCCGGGTCCACCATGGCCCGGGAGAGAGCGGAAGCGGCATTAGAGAGCATCTCCTCCGCCGTCTTGCCGTAGGCCCGAAACATGACGTCTGCGGTATGCTCCAGATATTCAAAGGCGATCATCTGCATTTTTGTTGGGGCTAATAAGCTTTAAAGCATTGCCAGACCCCGTCTCAGGCCTGCCTCAGCCGCCAGGGCTATAGACTGGGCATATTCCCGGGCGCTGATGGTACGGCACAGCTCGGGAAAGCGGCAGGCATTATAGGCCGGATGATACTGGGCCATGACATTGAGGTAGGTGTTCTTGGATATCTCCTGGGAGATGAAGCGTACCACCTCGGCTGTGCCTGCCGCTCCCTCCGGAAGCACCAGGTGGCGGACCAGAAGGCCGCGCCTGGCGATGCCTGCCTCGTCCAAAACCAGATCGCCCACCTGGCGGTGCATCTCCTTTAATGCCGATTTCATCCTTTCCACATAATCTGGGGCGCCGGAGTACTTGAGAGCCGGCCCATCCTGGCCGTATTTGGCATCGGGCATATAGATATCGATAACCCCCTCCAAAAAACGAAGTGTCTCTATGCTCTCGTATCCTCCGCTGTTATAAACCAGAGGCAGATGCAGCCCGCCCTCGCGGGCTAGAGCCAAAGCCTCCAGGATCTGGGGGACGACATGAGTGGGGGTGACGAAATTGATGTTATGGCAGCCGCAATCCTGCAGAGCCAGCATCATCTTGGCCAGGTTCCCAGGCGAGACCTCCCGCCCGGCCTCCTGCTGGCTGATGTCATAGTTCTGACAGAAGAGGCAGGAGAGATTGCAGCCGGAGAAGAATATGGTGCCCGAGCCGGCACGGCCAACAAGGCAGTCCTCCTCCCCGAAGTGGGGGGTGTAGCTGGCGACGCCTGCAAGCCGGCCGGTGCGGCAGAAGCCCCTTTGATCTGATAGCCGGTCCACGGCGCAGCAGCGGGGACAGATATCGCAACAGGCCAGGCGGGAGAGGGCCTCAGTGGCGCGATCCTTTAGCTCCGTTACGGGCAGCAGGCAGTATCTGGGCAAATGAGACATTAGAGGATGCAAGATATGGATGGCATGGGCAATGAGCTTTTCTGATTGGCTTCAGATCTGAGGCCAGATCAGTGATGACACGGCTGCCAGCAGAAAGGAGGCCACTCCCAGCAGGCTCAATGGCAGAGTATATCCCCGGACCATTAGGGCCATGCTCGCTCCGGTTGATCTTTTTATCAGCCAGAAGTAGGGATCGGTGACATAAGACAGCACGAATGCTCCTGAGGCTATGAGCAGGGCCAGGGTGACCGGAGGAAGAGGATAGCCGGCCAGAACCTGGCAGGACACGGCAGCGGAGACTACCCTGGATCCTATAGCCAGCTGGAGCAGAGAAGAGAGGAAGAAGGGCAGAAGAAGGGCGGGGAGGAACTGTCCCCACTGGTAGATCTCCCCGGCCAGACCGCTCTCAGCTAGAACATAGCCGAAAGCCCCTGCCCCGCATAGATCGAGCAATATCACCCCTGATCTTCGGGAGGCGGCATGAACCATCTCCTGGGCCATGCCTCTCTCCAGCCACAGGCAGAGCATTGCTCCCATCAGCAGAGCCATATCCGGGCGGGCAAAAACTGTCACCACAGGATAAACGCCGCCCAGAATCATCATCCCCACTGGAACCAGCAGAGGGACCCAGGCCCTTGCGCTCTTCATCTCCGGAGCCGGGCTCCTCACCTCCTGCGCCCCGGCCTCCGGGAAGATATGCTTCATCAGCAGGTAGCAGAGAACGAATAAGATCAGAGATATGGGAATAGAGTGCCTGAGCAGATCAGAGGGCTGAGCCGATAGCCCTGAGGAGAGGGTGATCATCACCGGGGAGGGGTAGATGAGGTTGAAGGAGATTATGGAGCAGGCTGCAGCCATGAAGAGGGATCTCCGGCCATCGCTGCCTGTTTTTTCGGCCAGGCCTTTGACCACAGGCTCCAGTATTATATAGGCGGTGATGCTGCACATTGCCGGCAGGGATATGAGATATCCTGCTGCCCCGGAAACAATATGTATTTTTGTAGTTAGTTTTCGCAGATCGAAGACTATTCTCTCCAGGCCTTCCGTCCGGCGCAGATACTCTGCCAGCAGTGCGCCGCAGAATACCACCAATGCCAGGGATGAGAATATGCGGGATAGGCCTGCGGAGATGTATTCCAGCATCTGTGCCCCCATGCCTGTCAGGAGGCCAAAAGCGATAGATGCCAGGACCAGGGATAAGAATGGTCCCAGCCTGGTTATGACCAGGCTCGCGGCGACTACCACAGCCATAAAAGCAAGGATAGTCTCCATATCCTCAGGGATATCATTTTAGGTATAAAAAGCATGATTATGCATTTCCCGCCATCTTCGGAAACATCCGAAACCCATTTATAGATAGAAATATAAAAACGGTGTAAAAGGGATATAAACTGGGCCGGGTGTGCAGAAGATGATCCCGGCCAGGGACAGTCTGAAGGGAAGGGAGTAGCAGCGTGAGAAGAGGTAGCTTTCAGGGCAGACTACCTCGGGGGAGGCTTGGCCGTAAAGGCAGTCCGGCTCTCCTGAGAGTGGCCATGTTTTTAGCTGTAATAGCAGCATCTCTATTCTATCTCTTTCCCGGCTCTCCCCACCTCAGTTTATCTCCTGCTTCTTCTTCCGATCTTCTCTCCCCGCTGGATATAAAATCGGTCCCTTCCCTCAATTCAAACCAGGAAAAGTCCCTCCTGCCCCGAATGGAAAAAAAAGAGATCGACGTTAGCGATCTACAGCCGAATGCTGCCAGCAAACACGCCTCCCTGACTGCTTCAGTACAGCTGGACCCCAAGGTGTCCGAGGTCCATCTTGAGAACACTGGATCATTGCCTCTGCATCAGATCCGGATCACCAGCCAGGGAAGATCTCTGGGGAAGATATCCATGCTTGACCGCCAGGAGAAGAAGGTGCTGGCGGTGAGCGGCTCTCCCCAGGATATTGCAGTCGAGGCCCTGGATCAAAACGATCTTCTGGTCAGGGCGGAGGTAGAATACAAATCCACCCCAGAAGGGATCGGTCATACAGATCCCCGTCGGGAGAGCACTACCCTGAGAACAAAGTCTGTCCCATCTTCCAGCATATCCCCATCCAGTGGGACTGCTCCTGCTCTATCTTCAATTGAGGATTCCGCCTCATCAACATCTCTTTCAGAGCTATCAAATCCGGTCGCAGAAGATGAGCTGAGCCAAGCTCCCCCCCTCATCTTGACCATAGCCGCTAACAGATCAGACGGAAGGCCAGGGGAAGCTGTTGGCTACAGGTGTACAGCCAGGAATGAGGGAGCGGATGAGCTGTCCGATGTGCGCATTACCTGTGCCGGAAAGGTAGCATCCACCAGCTATCTTACCTCAGGCAAGGAGCTATATCTGGATGGATTCATAGTCCTCTCCAATGATACCAGGCTTCAGGCGAAAGTGCAGGCCTCCAATCCAGAAGGCGATATTCTAACCAGCAATGCCTCTGCCGAGATTCGCCGCATCTGCTCCGAGCTGGATCTTAAGCTGATCTACCCCCAGAGAGCGCACCGGGGAGATGAGATCGAACTGGCCGTAAGAGTTGAAAACAAAGGGATAGAGAACCTCACCGACATATTGGTCCGCTCTGATGAGGGTGAGATAGGAAGAATCGAGCTTCTGCCCTCCGGATCAAGCCAAACCCTGGAAAAGAGGATGATTGTCGACCAGAGCATGCAGGATCTGATCTCCGCCGAGGCCAAGAGCCCGGTCGGCCAGGAGGTCTATGCCAGCCAGAGGCTCAACCTCAGTCTGCTCAACTCCTCCCTCCAGATTCAGGGCAGACCGGAAGAGGTCAGGATTTATCCGGGAGAGCCGGCCGAGGTATTCTGGCATCTGAAGAACAGCGGGGAAGAGACACTGTACAACATCACCCTGGAGGGGGATGGAGACAGCCGCATTCTTAGAGAGCTGGCGCCGGGAAAATCAGTAGATGTGGCAGCCATCTACAGCAATAATCTGACGGCATGGATCAATGTCACCGCCAGGGGATTCAATGGCAATGGATTTGAGATTTCAGATAGCTCCGGGGTGCTGCTTCAGGCCATCCGTCCCGGTATAACCATCAAGGCCATGCCCACTGAGGTTGAGGCCTGCCCGGGGGAGGAGGCAGAGGCCAATATCCTGGTCAGCAATAGCGGAGACGATGTCCTGGATAATGTGCTCTTGAGACTGAATGGGTCGGCAATAGCCACGATAGGCAAGCTTTTGCCGGGAGAGTTCCGGGTTATCAAATCCGAAACCACGATCATCGGCAATTGCAGCCTTGAGTTTGAGGCCCAGGGAGAGGACTCTATAAACAAAATTCAGTCGGATGCAGCCACAGTCAAGGTCAATTGCGTGAGGCTGTCCCTCAAGGTCTTCGCCAGCGCTTCCCCTGCAGTACTCTCTCCCGGCGAGAGCAGCGAGATCACCTGCATCGTAGCCAATACCGGCAAGGTCACATTGAATGATATATTTGTGATAAGTAAGAGGCTGGGACCTCTGGGCCATATCGATTGCCTTTACCCCAAGAGGCAGATAACGGTGACAACAAACAAGACCGTAAGCTCTGCCATAGAGGACACCATAACTGCGGAGGGCTTCACACAGGAGAGAACATCGGTAAGAGCAAGCACAACCCTTAGCATAGAGCTGGTCAGCACCAGCCCATCTCTGGAAGATTCTTTTCAGGCAGAGGAGACGGCTCCTGCCAGATCCTCCGCCACAGACATGACCTGGGCCAACATCTCCTTGGGCAATATCAGCCAGCCCTTCAACCTTCCCGCCCAAGAGGAGGTGGAGAAGGATGTATCCAAACAGATGGCCAGGAATTCAGACAGATCTGCCATGAAGCATAACAATGCTGTAATGGACGGGATCTCAAATCTTCTCCGCTATGTTGAAAGGCTGCTGGGCGCAAAGGAGGTAGAGGCATCTCCGGCTATAGACCATCCCCCGTCGGAGGCGCTTAATCCGGATTCTGAACCGGGATTTGCTCCCCAGAGCAGGGATGAACTGCCTGCCTCGCAGAATTATGAGCTCTCCATTGCCGGTGTTAAGGGCTCAGAGCATGGGGCCATAGCTATCCTGGATGTCAATGCCCAACCATCTCAGCCGGCCGCCAATGAGCCGATCAAGGTGACTGCCCATCTGAAGAGTCCAGAGGGAATAAAGAGCGCTCTGGTGAAATACGGCCTATCCGATCTGCCCCTCACCAGGTCGGATATGCTCAATGTGGCCCGGGTCTACGACTGTGCCCTGAGCCTGGAGTCGGGCACTGTCAAAGACGGCTATTGGAGCGGCAGCATCCCTGGCCGGGGTGCAGGGACATATATGCCGCTCTCACTGTGGATAACCGATGGAACCGGCATAGCGGAAGGAGGACCATATCTGATTCACTGGAGCACAGTCAACGCGGCGGAGAGAAGCAGCAAAGAAGCGGCAAAGTCCTCCGGAAACGGCATGCTCTTTATAGAGTCCACATCAGTGAAAGGCAGAGGCGAGGTCTCCATCAAGGACACCGTCATGGGATCGAATGTTCAGTTCGACGAGAAGCTCAAGGGAAGCGGCTCCATCAGCCTGGAGAGCCTGCGGGTGATCGACAGGAAGGGAGCCGAGGATAACTTCACTGAGAAAAAAGATCTGGTCTTCACCGGAGGCCAGCTCAAAGGTCGAAAGACAGTGGCCTCTCCCAAGTTCCAGGGTGGCCTGGGGGCTTCGGTCACAGAGAGGTTCAACCTCAGCCACGTAGACAAGAGCGAGACCTCCAGGGTAACCAGCAATAGCCTGTCCAACAATAGCCTATCCTTCCAGACAGACCAGGCCTTTGACGGAACCTGGAACATCCAGACCAAGTATGCCAAGTTCTTCAAGAAGATGAAGGCGGACCAGAAGTACACCGGCTCCTTCCAGACCCAAAAGGATATAGAGTTCCAGGATAACGCACCCGGTTAAAAACCGGCAGGACAAGCACGCTTCCAGGCGGACGGTTCTGGAATCAGGTCTGCATAGGGCGCAAGATCAAGAGACGGGACATGGATGTGAGGATAAGAATAGTGGCCATGATTTTGCTCAACTATAAAAAGATTGCAGCAGCCTAGATCATGATCCATCCGGCTTGTCCGGAAGGATCTCTCCACTCATGCAATCAATCCGATCGGCTAATATCTGCCCATATCATCTGGTCCACAGAAGGGATCGCCCAAGGTCCGTGAGCTGCAGCTGATTAAATCCATCCATAAGGATCAGGTGCCCTTCATCAAAGGAACCGGATTGGGCATTGATATAACCCAATTCCTTCAGGCGAACCAGACGGCCTAGCATCGCCTTTTTTTCCAGCCTTAAAGCGCTCTTGACATTTACCGAAAAAACCCATCCGGTTAGGGATCTTTCCCAAATCGCCCTGAGAATCCTCCTATCCATATCATCCAGGAGATCCATCGATTTCACCACCTTCCCCAGCCAGCAGAACTTAAATGACAATTGTCCTGCGATGATTTATATTTGCTGCTATAAACAATAAATATCCACTGATAGAAAATACCCACATCAATAGATAATCCGCCTGCATATGAAAAAGATAAAATTGAGGATTACCATTCCCATTTTGCGTCAGTAACTCCCTGCGCTTTGAGCTTCTCCTTTAGCTTCTTGCCTTCCGCCTCATTCGCAAAAGTCTGCTCAACTTTTTTGCCGCTTTTATCCGTATAGGTTACTTTCATCAAATGCCTCCTGGCTTAATGCTAAATCGTTCTAGCATTCACTTCTACTGCTTGCTTTTCTTATCACTGCTCATACATATCATTTTCGGCAAAATCCTGCAGACTGCGATTTTTTTAATTTATCTAAGACTGACTTTTTTAGATCAACTTTTTATTGCACATGACCATAAAAACCATTAATAAGGATGAGTCCACCAATATATAATGCAATTTAATAGGAGATGAAATAATGAACTCAGTAGTTGAAGGCCTGATGAGTCAGATGATGTCGAAAGAGAATCTTTCGCTCCTCAGCAATAAAGCTGGCACCGATGAGAAATCTGCCAAATCAGCATTGGAAATTGGATTACCGATGCTGCTTGCCGCCATGAGCAACAAAGCATCGAAATCAGAGGGCTCAGCCATAATCAGCAGCCTCTCCCAGCTAGGTGGCAATAATCCCGCTGATGATATGGCAAGCTACCTTGGTGGTTCAGGCTCTCAGGGAACGGATATCCTGAGCTCAATACTCGGCAGCAGTCTGCAGCCGATCCAGCAGGCGATATCTAAAAAGACGGGATTGCCTGCCAGCGTTGTCGGTCAATTGCTCTCCATGGCTTTGCCTCTATTGCTGGGCTCGCTCTCCAAGAGTTCAACCAAACAGAACATTGCAGCTGATGATCTCTCAAAATTATTGGGTGATCAATCTAAAATGGCACTTTCCTCCTCTCCAGAAGCAGCTATGTTGATGGATGAGCTTTTTGCCCCCCAGGAGAGAGGCGGACTGATGGGGATGATCAAGAAGCTGTTCAAATCCTAATTTAAATTTATTTTCATAATTTTGCTATTACTTTCCGATAAGGCTTTATATCAAGCGCTGAATATACTCTGTCAGATTTAAACCAATCGAAAGGGGGTTAAAAGAATATGGGATTTATTGGCGAATTTAAAGAGTTCGCTGTGAAGGGAAATGTCATAGATATGGCTGTAGGCATAATCATTGGAGCAGCATTCGGCAGCATAGTCAATTCATTGGTAAAAGACGTCATAATGCCGCCAATCGGCATGCTCATGGGCGGCATAAACTTTGCCGATATGTTCGTGGCTCTGGATGGAAAGGCCTATGCCACCTTGTCCGAGGCTCAAGCCGCAGCTGCACCGACCATAAACTATGGTCTGTTTATCAATTCCATTATCAGCTTCATCATAGTGGCTTTGGCCATATTCGTGCTGATCAAGCAGATAAACGCCATGAAAAAACAGCCTGTGCCGGCTGATCCCAATACCAAGGAATGCCCTTATTGCAAGGAGAGCATACCAATAGCGGCTGTCAAATGCTCGCACTGCACTTCTGATCTGAACGGCTGAGGAAAACCACTTTTTTTTATTGCCAAGATGAGGCCATCAGAATGACAGAAGATGATATCGATAGCATAGGGAATAATAATCATCAATCAGAGGGTGATCAGCAATCACAGAGCATTCCCGTCAGAACAACCAGGCATTGTTCCGAATGCGGCGGCGAAATCAATCTTAAAGCGGAGATATGTCCCCATTGCGGCGTCCGAGTCAGCCCCCTGCCAGGAACAACCAGGGGCGGAAGGACCAAGATTGCTGCGGCATTGCTTGCTCTATTCTTGGGAGTGGCAGGCGCGCATAAGTTCTATCTTGGAAATGCCAAGATGGGAATAATCTATATTTTGATAAGCCTGACTGCGGTGGGGCTGATCATCACCTTGATCTTGAGCATATACGATTTCATCATCCTCCTGACCATGTCCGATGCAGATTTCACCATAAAGTACGAGTAAAAGCTGCAATTGCACAGATGGCAGATGCGGCTCATGCGGATTCCAGGTCCAAAGCCGCCGCCTGGACCGATTGCCTGGCCCTCAAATCCCGGAAAGAAACAAGGGTGCAAGATTGGGTCATGTACCAGTCTAAACGATCCTGAAATTTCTGTCTTTAGCTGTCTTTAAGAAGGAGGGAGGCAAAAGTCATGTAGGAGGGAATGAGACGATTCGACCTTTGCCATCCATACATACGACAATTGACGGATATAAGCCTTTCGGCCCGGCAGAGTAATAGCGCAAGGGAGGATAAAGAGGCGACATGATGAGACGGGAGGGAATATGACTGAAAAAGAACAGCTTGGAAAGCTATTCCTGGGTGGAGCCATAGATCCGGGAAGCGGCAAGAGCAAGGGAGAGGATGTTATTTATGATTCCAGGAACCTGACCACCCATGGCATTATTGTAGGAATGACTGGATCGGGAAAGACCGCTCTTGGGATTGTTATGCTGGAGGAAGCGCTGATATCAGGCATTCCCTGTCTCATCCTAGATCCCAAAGGCGATATGGGCAATTTGCTTCTCAACTTCCCTTCCTTTTCTCCGGATGATTTCCACCCCTGGATCAAAGAGGATGAAGCAAGAAAAAAGGGATTGGAAATCGACCAGCTGGCCGGTCAGACTTCCGAAAACTGGAAATCAGGATTAGAGAAATGGGGGATCGGGCCAGATCGCATGAGAATGCTTTCTGCTGCCGCCCAGTTCACGGTCTATACGCCCGGATCCTGCACTGGTATACCGATCAATGTAGTTGGTTCTCTGGCCTCTCCTAAATTGGATTGGTCCATTGCCGCCCAGGCTGAAATTGCCCGCGATGAGATAGAAGGCCTGGTTTCGTCTATTTTGGCGCTTGCCAAAATCGACGCCGATCCCATATCCAGCCCCGAACATATCCTCCTGGCCAATATCATCGAGAAGGCCTGGAGTGATGGGCGGGACCTGGACCTGGCGGAGATCATCTCCCTGGTACGGCGTCCACCCATGCGCAAACTGGGCGTTTTCGATATCGATAGCTTCTATCCCCAAAAGGAGCGCGACCGTCTGGCCATGCGGCTCAACGGACTGGTTGCCTCGCCATCCTTTGCTGCATGGTTGGATGGTCCGCCACTGGACATTGAGAGGATGCTTTATGCCCCGGACGGGAGAGCGCAGGCATCTGTTGTCTACCTGGCCCATCTCTCCGATGCCGAACGTCAGTTCGTGGTCACCCTGCTTTTATCCAAGCTGATCACCTGGATGAGAAAACAATCCGGTACCTCTGACCTGAGAGCTCTGGTTTACATGGATGAAGTATTCGGCTTTGCTCCACCGACAGCCGAGCCTCCCTCCAAGAAACAGATACTCACAATTTTCAAGCAAGCACGAGCCTTCGGAGTGGGAATGGTGCTAGTTACTCAAAATCCCGTCGACCTCGATTATAAATTGATGTCCAATGCCGGGACCTGGATGATCGGTCGACTGCAAACCGAACGGGACAAGGCCAGAATTCTTGAGGGATTGCAGTCCGCCTCTGGCCAGGTAGATATAAAGTGGCTCGATAAACAGATATCCGATCTTGGCAGGATGCAGTTCATTCTTCAATCCCCTTATGTCAAGAGGCCGTTGCTTTTCACCAGCAGAATGACAATGTCATATGATGCTGGACCCCTTGATAAAAATCAGATATCAAAGCTGATGGCCGATCACCCGGCGCGCAAGATTGCGGGCTTTTCACCCCGCTCTCCAGTGGAGATGCCTTCGACTGCTGCCGAGCGCTCTGCAGATGAGAGCCAGGTTGCGCCCAAGATAGACCCATCAGCCTCTGTCTACTATCTGGATACCGCTGCCTCCTGGGCCTCTAAGGTAGGTGCCGTGCCCGGGGGAAGAAGGCTACAGGCCAGCCTGATTGCGCGAGTCCACCTGACCTATAATGATCGCAGGGCAGGAGTGGATCATACTGAGGAATGGGAGGCGGTCTTCTATCCCTTGAGCGATCGTTTCGATCCCAGCAAAGCCATAAATGTCGATTATGATCATCGCGATCTCTCTTCCCATGCCCCGGAAGAGGCTGTATATGTGCTGCCCCATGCGAATTTGGGGAGGGCCGCATATTTCAAAGAGGCCCGAAGCTCTCTTCGGGATCATCTCAGCCGCAGTCTCAGCATGCGCGTGTTTCGCAATCCTGCCCTACATCTCTTCTCCCGGGCCGGCGAATCCAGGTCGGATTTCGAGGACCGATGCATTACGGCAGCAGAAGAGGCAGGCGACGCCGAGCTCTCCAAGCTGAGGGACAGATATGATTCCGCCATCAGCCGGGTAAAGTCTCAGCTGAGTGATGCCGACCGCAGGGTTCGAGAGCTTGAGACCGATACCAATCAACGAAAGCAGCAGGAGCTATTGCAGGGTGCAGGCGATCTTCTGACCGGACTTTTAGGGGGCAGAAGACGCTCCCTCAGCCTGAGCCGGGCTGCATCCCGCCGATCTCAGACCAGGCGAACAGAGGAGCGTTTGCGCACGGCTGAAGAGAAGACGGCGGATAAGGCCAATGAACTGGAGCAGATCGAGGATAAGCTGGCAGAGGATATCACTGAGATCTCTGAGAAATGGAAATCAGCCGCCCTGCAGATCGAAGAGATGGAGATATCCCTGGACAAGGCGGATGTTGATGTCGATGATCTGGGCGTTCTATGGATTCCTTCGGCATAGCTACGGGGTAAGGAGGGCAGAAGGTCTGGGGCACAAGGTCTATTCCCCAGATGGTGCTTAGAGCCGTGATCAAATCGGGAGAATTTTTCCTCTCTGGCAGTACCGGTGGCGTGATTGGAGCGGTTGTGCCTTGGCGGGGGGCATATGCCGGGGTTGCCCCCGCCCACATATTTCACTATTCGGGGACCAACTCCTTGAGGGTGGGCAGCCAAAACTGCAAAATTGCCTTTATTCCAGGAGACGCCGACATTGCCTTCTTTCCCATTATGACTGCCTGCAAGCCAACGGAACTGGGCAAGCCTCATCTCGGCGAGGCCTGTCTGGAGAATGCTGCCCGCAAGAGGAGCTGTCGCATATCCGATGTCTCCTGGTCCATAGCTTATGTGGTGCTCCCGCTGGGAGATCTTCCCCGGCCGGGAGACAGCGGAACTCCTCTGGTGCAGGAGGGAAAGGTTGTGGGGATGCTTCTTTCCTTCAATATGCACACCTACAAGGGGATCGCCATATCCGCCGAGATGATAGCAGAGGCTGCTAAGAGATGAATTTGAGAGATACAGTTCCTGGAGACAGGCGGTCGGAAGCATTTTCCCTTAAAACAATCATCATCGCCATGCATTTCTCTATATTTATTCCGGACCACCGGATATGCTTAAAAAGACCTAGCCAGAATACATAAACCCTCTGGCAACAAGCAGAGATGATCTCATGTTCATAGGAGTAGATCACGGTACCACGGCCATCAGATTTGCCACTCCGGAGGGCCGCTGCTGGACCCTCTCCAGGAACGAGGCCAGCCTCAGCTCTGCAGGGGATATCCTTAATGGGGTCCGAATAAATCTCGGCTCTGAAAAGATAGATCTGGTCGCATTGTGCTACTCCATGGGTGACGGCATCAACCAAATCATGAGGCTGGCTGATGCCCCCAATCGCGGCCTGCTCCGCCGGGATGGAGCGGGGATTCATGTGGGTGGCGGCACCATGGTTTATAAGGCCATAGAAGAGTCGGGCTGGCCGGCTATCCTCCTGCCCGGCATCCACCGCAGCAGCGATATCGATCCCAGGATGAAGGTCTTCTCCCACGGCATGAGCCCGGAAAAGGTGGGATTGGCCTATGGCCTCTTCAGGAATAAGAGCCAGAGCTTCATTGTATGCGACGCCAGCTCCAATACGGTCACATTTGCTGTTCTGGAAGGGAAGATTGCAGGTGCCATTGACGCACCCATATTCGCTCCCGGATTGATTCAGGGTCCTCTGGATGTTCAGGCCATCAGAGATGTGGATTGCGGCAAAATGACCGCCAACCAGGCCTTTAACAGCGGCGGCATTCTCTCCAAGATGGGAATGAGAAGTCTGGAGCATTGCTCGTTTTTGGAGCGGACGGCTTCTCTTGAATCCCTATCGCTCTTTGCAGCCATGGAGATTGGCGCCCTTCTGGTCCTCTCTCGCGACCTGGGAGTGGAGAGCCCGGATCTCTTCCTGGCCGGAAGCCCGGCGTCGAGCCTATGCCGGCGGGTCTGCGAGCTGCTGGGCCGTGCCGTAGAGCCTCTGGGAATTCTCGCTGCGGCGGAGGGCTGTGCCTGGGTGGCCAGAGATGTATTCCATGGAGAGAAGAGCATTCTGGGCATCCCCGTGGATGAGCGAGTTTGCACCGGAAAGAAAGATTGATCTAACTATTTGGCGGCAGGATATTCATGGAGAAGATCACTGAAAAAGAGGTTCGCGATCTGGAGGATCAGGCCTCTTATCTCAAAGGCGAAAAGGCCAGGGCATTGAAAGAGAAGGCAGCATCGGCTCTGGCACGGGCCGAGGCTACCTCAGCCGGGGCGGACCTGCTGGACCGCCTGGACATGCTCTTGGTCAACCTTACTGAGGCATCCCGGGATGTGTGCACCAACACCAGATGCCCTCATTACGGCAAAAAATGCAAAATGAGGTAGAGATACTATTATAATAAAAGCCCTGCATCTGCCAGGACGTTTCTAAAATAAATTTTGTTGAAGTTTATCTTACTCCTGACCTGCTATCAGACCACTTATTCAGGAACATGGGCAGAGCTACCACAAGTATTCCAAATATCACTATAGCATATATCTGAGACATGATATCCATTAATTTTCACCTCCGCCAAATCAGGTAAACTGGCCAAGCTTCCATTATAACCGGTCGGTGATAAACCTTTTGCTGCTACCTGCCTAATGGACTGATGAGTTGGGAACGGCATAGAGATATCTTTATTCCAGGATCAGCTATTTTCCTGCAAATATGACCGATGCCTTTGTGAGTTCGGAGGTGGACCGCACCAAATCCAGATGGGTGGCCAAGGTCTTTAAGGAGTTTGGAAGGCCCAAAACCACATTGAGGGGCTTATTTTATTTTGCCCTGAGCCGGTCTATAGCCGACTATCCTATCTGCGGTGGTTTTGTGGGGGAGATCAGGGTCACAAGACCCTATCATGAGAACGACGGGCCCAAGCTGGTGAAATGGGCGGAAAAGGCCCAGAGGCTCGATTTACTTCCGGCCAACGCCATCCTCAAAGAGGAGCCCGGAGAGCATACCATTCTGCCAGAGGCTTGCAGCTCTCAAAGACATAGACTGGAACTCTGGCTTAACCGATCCGCCTTCAATCCTCTGCTGGCACCTGTATGCGCCAGACACGGGGCCGTGCTGGTCTCCTCCGAGAGCATATCAAACAATTTGGTGGAGCAACTTCTCAATCGAGCAGCATGCAGGACCACAATCCTATGCCTTTCAGACCTCAGCCTGAAGAGCTTCCTTTTCTGCGACAGCCTGAGGGCAGCATTAGCCCAGGCCAGACACCGGCATGCTCCAGAGATCAGAGTTCATCGGGTGGGCCTCTCTCCGGAGCAGGTTGTATTCTGGAGTATACCCATGGTCTCCCAGGAAAAAGGCTCAAAGGAGGCTTCCCGGCAGTATAAGACCCATCTTAAAGCTTATGGCTTGGACCACAAGAAGATGGCTGAGCTGGATGCTCTGGAGGCTTTCTACCCGAAAGGAATAGCAGGATTCTGTGAAGACCTCCTGACTGAATATGGCAAAGATATCTCTGATACAAAAGAGGGAGCCTGATCGATGATTGATCATCTTTGCCTGTATTTAGAGCTGAAATTTTTGGGAAAAATGCCAAATGGCAAAAAAGGTATTTAACAAAATTATCAATTAAACAAAAAGTGATTTGTCAATTAAGGAAAAATTAGCCGATTTCAAAAACTATAAGATAAATATTTCTGTAATTACCCATATATTTGAAGGAAAAGGTTAAATAAAAGCAATGCTGAGTCCGACTCTGTAAAGCAGTTCTCTAAAAGAGACATCTGCGCTACAGGAAATGGATATGGCTGGCTACATACACACTGAACCGCCCTTGGTCGGGCATGACATGGAAGTAAAGGGATCGATTACATCCGAGGATGCAGGCTTTTATACCATAATCATATCTGCATTGATCTTTCTGATTGCTACTCTAACTGGTCACCTGGCTTAGGATTCATATAGCAGGATGCCAGACCCCCTCAGGGGTGAAAACAATATAATTTTTTATAGCTTGACAACTCTTCCCGGCAGGGTCCGGAATACCCTGGAATTCTCAGAAATGGCCCCTGCCGACCTCAACCTCTCGATGTGAGGCGCTATGTCTTCCGTCCTCTGCAAGAACTGATCCGCCACCAGCTTCTCCAGCTTTCTACGGTCTACAGGCTTGCCTTTTCCCAGGCCGGGACAGGTGGGATTATAATTGATTTTTAGCAGCAGATCGCCATTGGCAGCGCTCTCCTCCTCCACCCGAAAGGGAAAGAGCCTGCAGGCTATGGGCCGGACGGAATAGATGCTGCAGCCCTCCCGGTAGAAGATGCAGGTGGCATCCTCCTTGCTCTTCATAACCGGCAGATCGAGAATCACTTTGCTTCCCTGATCCTTGATCTTAACATAGCATCCATCATAATCGTAAAGGGTATCCACGATTTCATAAGCCTCTTTGCCTGTCTTTCTGGATATGGCAGCTACATCTTTGCCTGTGAGGTAGATCAGATTGGACTTTTCCCAGAACTCCTTGATCTGCTCGGCAGGAATAAGGTCACCGAACTCTCGAGGCCTCTTGTGATGGCAGCATGATCCGCACCTCTGGCACTGGAACCTGATATCATCAAATACGGCCTTGACCATAACCCGGGGCATAGAGATCAGCTAAAAAAAGAGAGAAAAAAGAAGGCGACTTTATAGAGTCGTCTTCTTGGGGTGCTTCTCGGCTATTACCTCAAGACCCAGCTCCTCAATGGACTCAGCCTTCATGATATCCACCATTGCCGCGGCGGGGAAGATCATGGGGGCGTTTTCAATGGGACCATAGAGGTAGTAGTCAGCACCTACGATTCCAGCCACCAGGTTGGAGCCGATATCCACAGGAGCAAAGGCCTCCTTATGGGTCTTCTTCCATTTCTTCATCCAATCCCAGGCAGAGGCACCGTTATGGAATCCTGCTCCCACCGGCAGGCCGAATAAAGCCTTGATGGCAATTACGGCTCGGTAGGTGGCACCGGACCCGGCTCCGAGAGGCATGGCTGCAACATCTATGAGGGGCCTGGTGATGCCGCACTCCTTGGCATACTCCATCAGGCTCTTCTTAGCGCCGCCTGCCGCCTTGGTCATCATCTCCATCTTGCCCTTGGTTCCCTTCTCTATGGCATTGAAGGTGAGCACAATGGCAGAATCCACATCGCTCTCCTTGAGGGCAGCAAGCTCCTCATCGGTGATGGAGGCATTTATGGAGTTGTGAATGGCCCTGTCGGCTACACCGATCTCGGTGGCGTACTTGACGCCGAAGGCACGAACCTCCTGTGCCGATGAGTCGATGAGGAAGGGATAGTCTGAGATATTCACAAACCAGTCTATCTCCTTCTTCATGGCCTCATTGCTCTCGGCCACGATCTGGTTCATACAGGTGTTTCCTGTTACATCGCTCATCTCAAGCTGTGCATTCCAGAGCCTCTCTGCTGCTGCCACATCAAAGACTCCATGCTCCGGATCGGAGACTATCTTATGCCTGGCGTAAAACATGGTGCCAATGCAGCATGTGGGGTACTCGCCCGGCTGGCCTCCTATCTTGAATTTACCGAAATCGAAGACTTCCTGCTTCCTATCAAATCTGAACATTCAAATCACCGCTTCCCAATTGCCTGCGTATACGAACAGTATGTAAGCCAAAACCAAGATCAAAGCGGCGCAGACCCCGTAGGCTACGCCCAGATCCCTGCCGATGGACTTGCCGGCCCTCATATACTTCTCTGAGGAGTAGAACTCCAGCTTCTCCTCGATCTTGTCCAGCCTGGCCATCACATCTCGGAGCTGCTCGGAATCGACTACGGCAACCGGTACTACCGGCTTGTTGTCCTGTATCACATCTTCTGCCATAGTTCACATCCCTCCCATGAAGGCGAAGGGCCCCAGCATCATCAGGATGGCAAGGACAAAGCCGATGGCAAATCCTACAGACACCGTGGACAGGACGCCGGAGCTCAGCTTGGTCTCTCTGGCCAGAAGCTGTCCCTTGTACCTGACATCCTCCACGATTGCATCGACCATTGGCATATTCGGCTCGACCACGGATGCAATTCCCTGGCCATATAGAATCTCTTCAGCCATTTCACATCCCTCCTGCTACCCTCAGAATCAATCCAAAGAGGACCAGGACCACAGTCATGCCCAGGGCAATGCCCTCTATCTTGCCGGCATAAATGCCCGCCTGCAGCTTGTTGAGAAGGCCTGCATTGGTCACAGATGCAGCAATGCCGCGCATCCTTCCCCTGACCTCGACCATCTCTGCGGCCATAGGCCGAAGTCCGCCAGCCTCTTCTTCGCCGCCGCCCTCTTTGATCTCTATGGTCATGGGCTCGACATCAAGAGCGCCGGGATCCTTGGAAGCCAGCTCCTTGACCTTGCCGGTGATGGCTCCAATGTCCTCAGTGTTGAGCATTACCACAGCCTGGACCTGGCTCTGCCAGCGCTCAATGGAGGGTCCATCCAGGTTCTGGATGAAGGGAATAGCTCCCTTGGCTCCGATGATCCTTCCTTCTTTGTCGATTCCGCTCTGGGTGAATGCCTCAATCGCCTGACCGGTGATGTGCCCCTTGACCTCCATTCCCGTGATCACCACATATCTGATGTTGGGATTGGATATGACATTGGCCACCATCTTCTCTATGCCGATGTTCTCCGTCTTGCACGGTCCGGCAAGAGCTGCTCCAGCCTTGATCAGATCGGCGTTATGAAGGTGCGAGCCGCAGGTGCATACCGCTACCGGGCTCTCGGGATTGCCCACCTCATACTCGCCGGTGATCACCGGCCAGGGGTCGGAAGGCTTCTTTTTAAGAACCATCTCTAAGCACCTCCCAGGGCCTTCTTCACAATCTCAAAGGTTGCCGGATTGGTGAAGGCCAAGCTCAGCAGCAGGACAAAGGAGAGCACCAGACCGATGATGAATCCCACCCAGATGTTGGTGTAAAGGCCAGCAATATAGGAGGCCTTGCCACGGTTGGCGTAGGAAGACAACAGCTCGTTGTCCGGCACCAACTGATTCATCAGGTCGTCGGCGACCTTGTCCAGCTTATCTATTCTTTCAAAAACCGGGTCGAAGGTGTACAGAACTACGTCCGCCCTCTGCTCCGAGACCACTCCTTTCATGGGGTCGAAGATCAGGCCCAGTTCTGGTGAAACTCTAACAAATCCCATTTCTAGACCTCCCTACTGCACCGTCGGCGGCAATAGTCCTGTTCCTACCACGGCTGATGCATCTCTCTTGACCAGCTTGTAGTACATCTTGAAGAAGTAGAACCACAAGGCAAAGCCGATGATAAGCTGCAATAGCCCGGCAGCCAGTCCCTGGGTCATCAGGGCTGCAATTCCCGTAGCCACCATGGCCAGTCCGCCCACCATGATCGCATTGACCAGGGTTCGATCCTGCTTCTCATCAGGGCCGAGACAGGCATTGAAGGGATGCAGGATGGCCAGGCCACCGGCTATGAAGATGATGGCGATATATCCGGTCATAAGGACATCATTTACGATATCGGCATAGCCCAGAGTGCCGGAAACGGCAAAGCTCCAGCCCAGGATGGCCAGTGCCCCGGCCATGGACAGATCAGCATTTCCTTCTTCCATGACTGGGATGTTGAACTTGATGACCTTATTGGCGATCACACCAATGATGTAGCCGAAGACGCCGGCATAGACCAGGGTGATGATGGGGCCAAGCAGTCCAAAGCCCATGGTTTCCGCCACAGAAAGCCCGAACATAACCGCGATAATGCCCATTCCCAGAGCCAGCATGCCGATGGATGGAACTCCGGTTCCTATACCGTAGGCGCAAATCCTTCGAACCGAATTGGCACCCATTACCACGGCAAAGATGGCTCCCACAGCTCCGATAAAGGAGAAAACCTCGGTGTTCAGGGCGCTGTTCAGAATTGAGCCTAGATATATGCCCACGATGGAGCCAACCAGGCCGTACATTCTCAGCTTCTTGGGGTCATATGCAGAAGGCGCTCCGCCTCCTCCTCCTCCTACAGACATTCTAGGCACCTCCTGTGATCAAGACCGATGCCAAAGCGAGCAGAATGCTGGCAATGGCGCATGCTTTGAAGGCAAAGGGCCACTTCTTGAACTTGGGATCATGGAAGCCCTCAATGGTTCCCTGGATGTTCCAGGATGCAATTACTGCATTTACCAGGAAGATGCCTATGGCGAACATGGCGCTGAGAGCAGCATTGCCGTTGATCAGATAGAGAGCATAGTAGATCATAGCACCGCCAAGGCCACCCATCATGCCGCCAATGAGACCGCTGGTAAAGCAGACGGTGGGTATACCGTGTCCCACTGTTCCCGGAGCGATATATGGTGGCTGGGAAAGTCCGGTTACAGGATCATAGGTGACCTTTGCCGAGGCAAATGGAACACCCACTGCATAAGCGTAGATCCAGGAACCGGTGAGCATGGTAGAGCCGATCATGATTCCTGCGCCCACCGCACCCGAGGCCAGGACGAGCCAGAGATTGTCTGTGACAGACAACATCAGGCCGGCTGCCAGAAGGCCGGTCAGGCCTGATCCAGCGGCGAGCTGCACTGTGCCCGTGCCGATGCCAGTGGCCTGAGCCATGGCTGCAGGAGCGCCGCCAACCGGCACAAAGTGAACGCCAATGCCTACCAGGAGACCACCCACGATTATCTCCAGGATATAGACGATTGTATTAATATCGAAGTTCATGCTGCAACGTCCCCCTTGTACTCCGGATATGGACCATACTTTCTTCGCAGGGATTTTTCAATGTAGTTGTTGTAGATTACCATCACGATGATAAAGAACAGACCCATAGCGATGGCATAAGAAGCCTGGGTAACGGGATCAAAGACCGCTGTTCTCCAGTTGTCCAGGAAGACCGTCAGGCCAAATCCCATCCCCGTAGCCGGTCCGCCGAATTTGGTGCAGAACCAGGCGTTGTCTATGGAGTTCCTCAAGCCCGCCTCGGCTTTCCTCACGATCTGGCCGGAGAGCATGGTGTTCAGGCCGCAGCCGAACTGTCGGTTCTGAAACTCCCTCTCGCCGCCATAGTGAATATCGCCCACAGAAGAGCCTATGGCGCCAACCGCCAGTCCCCAGATCAAGGCGATGATCGGCATCGGGAAGGGATGCGGGGTAGGCAGCATATAGACCATGATATAAGAGATAGTTGCAATACAAAACGATGTTATCCAGGCATGGGCCATAATCGATGGCGTAGTATACCTGACGATATCCAGATAGATCCACTGGTTGAACCTAGCTTGGCTGGCGTTCCTGCCAAAATAGGAACTCATGGAAAATACCGCGTTGAACATAGCGGCAACCGATGCGCCTGCCACCAGGGCAAGCAGAGCGGGCATCTGGAAGGCAGTAATAAGCGTATAGGCTACGATAGCAGCAGTGGCAGCCCACAGGGCATTGGCCGGGGGTTCTCCCGATATGGCCTTGTTATAGATCCTGTGGGGGTTGCCTACCTGGGCAGCCAGCTGAACCTGCGAGTTGGGATTGCTCTGGGATCCTATATCGGATTCTATATCCTCAGAAGCACCGGCAACCGTCGCAAGGGCGCCCATGGCAGCTACGAGCCCCATGCTAAATGCGTCCATTTATTCCTCCTCCTTTCATTTCACCAATTTCATGGTTTTCCACGATAAAATTGGCTATGACGCTCTTGGTATCAATTACCTAAACTTATAAAGCTTTCGCGATCGCAGGAGAAATTGCGGATTCAAGATCGCTTCCAGATCGATTGGGTTGCTGATATCGAGACGGGCTCAAAATATCTTTATGGCAAAAAATTATAAGACTAAACAAGAATATTATTAAAATATTTCTAATTATCAAACAAAAATTGGGCTATACCTATGGATAGCTTTTACCAGGGCTCTCTCTTGGATCCGATACGATAACCTATGATATTCATGGTCCGGTGCAATACGGGAGTTATCAAAAGAACCACTATCACAACTTGTAGGGTGAAGTTCTCCCAAAACCATTGCGGCGCGAGTATTATGGTCAAAGCCCAGGCACCTAGCACGAAGTCCAATTGATCTATTATGAAGAGCTTGGCCCCGCGCTTCAAGCCCATCCTTCGCTTAAAGAAGGCGGCCACAATATCTCCTAACATTGCCCCAAGGGAGAGGCCCAGGAGAATGAGGAGCTGGTCGGATCCCGAGCCGAAAGAGGGTAGGCCAAGGCCAGGGGCGAAGTAATTGAGCAACAGGCCAATTGATATCCCCCCAATAGTGCCGGCTATTGTGCCCCGGAAGGTCTTTCCATCCCCAAGCATGCGATTGCCGTCGTGAAAGTAACGCCCAAAGTCCAGAGGCGTACCTCCTCCGAAGAGAACGGCACAGTTGTTGGGAATATATGCAGGGAGCATAAGCCAGAAGGCCATTATCAGAATATTCATGCCTGCCACTCTCGCCGCCTCCCCTGTATATCAAATTATCTGATTTGGGCGCCTCAACCCAACTTCACCATAATCTATTCTTATCTTGTTATTTGGCTATTAAGGTTTTAACCTAAAATTTTAAATAACAATAAAGGTAAAAGGCCATATAGGTAAAAAACCATTGGCCATAAATTATTGGCCAGGAATAGATTTCGAATATAAAGGCATGAGAGGTGGAAGAAATGAGCGGTGTATTTCACTACTGGATAGGAATTCTGGTGCTGGCTATGGTTCTTCTGGTAGCATACGGCCTGACTGTCGGGGCTTAAAGTAGAAAGATCCTCGCAGAATATTGATCATCTCCAAAGGCACCAGTGAGTCATAAGTTGGGCCAAAAAAAGGTAGAATGGGTCATCTTAAAAAGAGGTGAATTATCTTTTTCTTCATTTCCATGAGCCCAGGGCTATGAAATGTCTTGATCGGATCGGATTGCGCCCCTTTGAAATAGCAAATTTCAATCGAAACAGTTAAGTTCAGGACCTTCCACCTAAGGGCAAGCGTCGATGGTCTAGTGGTTATGACTTGGGCCTTCCAGGCAGATTTGTAATCTGCGAAGCAAGCCTACAACCCGGGTTCGAATCCCGGTCGACGCATTTTCGGTTTGCTTTCCTTGAATGCATCCTTTTCCTGGGCAATCCTTCGGCGAATGCCGAATTATTTTCGTCAGATTTATATCCTAGTTTGACCTGTTGTTGTTTTATGAGTTCCCGCGGGGAGATCTCCAATGCCAGAGGACTGCTGGCCGAGAAGATTGCTGGAGAGATCACCCTTTCTTCCAATCCTGGTGATACCCTGAGAAAGTGGCGTCGCAACTTCGCTATTACCCAGACCGACCTGTCCAACCATCTGGGCATATCGCCCTCGGTTATATCCGATTACGAGAGCGGCAGACGCAAGTCCCCCGGCATAATGATCATCTCCAAGATCATAGATGCCCTGCTGCGCATAGACGAGGGCCGTGGCTGCAATGTGCTCAGAGCCTATGAGGACATGTGGGGGGACATCCTGGGAATAGACTCCATCTGCAGCGTCTGCGAGTACCAGGATCCTATTCCCCTGTGGGATGTGGCTAAAAAGCTGGATGCGGAGATAATCTTCGGACGGACGGATATCACCATCTGGGGTTATACGGTTATAGACAGCATCAAGGCCATAATCGAAATGCTTCCCGATCATTTTCAGAAGATCTATGGCCGGAGCACCGCCAGGGCGCTGATATTCACCGGAGTACATACCGGCAAGTCCCCCATGGTGGCGGTGCGGGTGAGCAACCTCAAGCCGGGCGCGGTTATCCTGCAGGGGATCGCTCCGGATCAGGTTGATCCTATCGCCAAAAAGATCGCCGAGGTGGAGAACATTCCTCTTTTAACGACATATTTTTCCGTAGATGAGATCTCATTGGCTCTCAGCAAAGGGTGACATCTTTTGGCCAAAGGCATTCTTAGTTATGGTGTTTACATCCCGCGATTTCGCATCAGGCTGGAGGAGATCGCCAGGGTCTGGGGAGACGGAGAGGAGATATCAGAGGGCCTGCGCGTTCTGGAGAAGTCAGTGCCGGATCTGGATGAGGACGCCGTTACCATAGCGGTGGAGGCGGCGAGAAACGCCATCGATCGCTGCAGTGCCGATCCCAAGAGGATCGGAGCTATTTATGCCGGATCGGAGAGCCATCCCTATGCCGTAAAGCCAACCGCCACCATTGTGGGCCAGGCGGTGTGCTCGTCATCATCTTTTACGGCGGCTGATTTCGAGTTTGCCTGCAAGGCGGGAACTGCCGCCCTGCAGGCCTGCCTGGGGATGGTGGGATCCGGTCTCATCGACCTGGGCCTGGCCATAGGAGCAGATGTGAGCCAGGGTGCTCCCGGAGATATGCTGGAGTACACCGCTGCCGCGGGGGGTGCGGCTTATTTAATAGGCAGCCAGGATCTGGCGGCGGAGATCGAGGATACCTATTCCTTCACCACCGATACCCCTGACTTCTGGAGAAGGGAGGGCATGCCCTATCCCGAGCACGGGGGCAGGTTCACCGGAGAGCCGGCCTACTTCAAGCATGTCACCGGAGCGGCCAGAGGCCTTATGAAGCGGCTGGGGACAGTGCCGGAAGATTATGACTATGCCGTCTTCCACCAGCCGAACGGAAAGTTTCCCCTGCGCGTCTCCCGAATGCTGGGCTTTTCCAAAAAGCAGATTGAGCCGGGGCTGATAGTGCCTCTGATCGGAAACACCTACTCTGCGTCCTGCCTCATCGGCCTGGCCGCCACACTGGATGTGGCCCGCCCGGGCGAGAGGATATTTGTGACCAGCTTCGGCTCCGGGGCGGGGAGCGATGCCTTCAGCATCAGGATCACAGATCGAATCGATGAGATACGCTGCCGCGCTCCCAGCGTTCGTGATTATATCGGAGGAGGCGAGTATCTTGATTATGCCATGTACGCCAGGCACAAAGGCAAGCTGAGAGTATGAGATCCGTATCCATAATCGGTGTAGGCTGCACCAAATTCGGAGAGAGATGGGATGTCTCTTTGCGCGATATGATCGCCGAGGCAGGTGTGCTGGCCATAGATGATGCCGAGATCAGTGGTGAGCAGATCGATGCCCTCTATGTGGGCAATATGAGCGGCGGCCGTTTTGTAGAGCAGGAGCATATCGGAGCTCTCATCGCCGACTGCGCTGGGCTGTCCAGGCTTCATGTCCCCTCCACCAGGGTGGAAGCGGCCTGCGCCTCGGGGGGCCTGGCTCTGCGGCAGGGGATTTTGGCTGTGGCCAGCGGCTACAGCGATATAGTCATAGCCGCCGGAGTGGAGAAGATGACCGATGTATCCTCCGGCACGGCAGCTGATGCCCTGGCCGCCGCAGCAGACCGGGAGTGGGAGTGCTTCTTCGGAGCAACCTTCCCTGCTCTATATGCCATGATGGCCAGGCTGCACATGCGCCGTTACGGCACCACCCACGACCAGATGGCAGCGGTGGCAGTGAAAAACCATCATCATGCCTGCTACAATCCCATTGCTCAGTATCAGATGGAGATCTCCATTGAGGATGTGAGCCGCTCGCCAATGGTGGCCGATCCGCTGCACATACTGGACTGCTCTCCCATATCGGACGGAGCGGCGGCTGTGGTTCTCGCCCCAACTGAAATGGCTAAAAAGCTATCCGAGAACCCCATAAAGGTCGCTGCCAGCGCCCAGGCCAGCGACACCCTGGCTCTTCATGATCGTCGCGATCTGACCACCCTGGATGCCACGGTCCATGCCGGACGGGCCGCCTTCACCCAGGCCGGAATAGAGCCGCGCATGGTAGACGTGGCCGAGGTGCATGACTGCTTTACCATTGCCGAGATCCTGGCCATAGAGGACCTGGGATTTGTGGAGAAAGGCCAGGGCGGGAAAGCCACCGAGGAAGGGCTGACTGCCTTAGGCAGCAGCCTTCCGGTCAATACCTCGGGAGGCCTCAAGGCCTGCGGCCATCCGGTGGGAGCCACGGGCATAAAGCAGGCCTATGAGATCGCCCTCCAACTGAGGGGCGAGGCAGGAAGGCGCCAGGTAGATGAGGCAGAGGTGGGATTGGCCCATAATGTGGGCGGATCGGGCGGAACCGCTTTGGTTCATATATTTACGAGGTAAGGAATGACCACACAGGCCCCCAGATTTTGGAGGAGCATTCCCCAGAGATACAATCTCTCAGGAACCCACTGCAAGCGCTGCGATGAATACTTCTTTCCCCCCAGAAATCTCTGTCCCAACTGCCGTCGCGGGTCCCATCTGGAGGAGTATACCTTCAAGGGCACAGGCAGCGTGGTCACCTTCACCACCATCTACAATGCCACGGAGGACTTCGAGAAGCTGACGCCTTATAATCTGGCCATCATACAGCTTGATGAGGGGCCCAAGGTCACCGGCCAGGTTGTCTCCAGCTCCAAGGATATCAAGATCGGCATGCGGGTGCGTCCGGTCTTCCGAATTCTGGGAAAGGAGGGCGATCGGGGCATAATCTATTATGGCACCAAGTTCGCCCCGCTGATGGAGCCCTCATGTGAGGATGAGAAGAGATAAATTCAAGCCTTGGCTCATGAAGCCGCGCCCTGGCTGCGGCAGCTTTCTTTTGTCACCAGGACCGGGCCGGTCTTGATCACCGACCGGCTGGCCTTTATCTCTCCCAGCATGCGGGAGAGATCGTCTTTCTTTTCTGCCTGCATCACCAGAAAGAAGCTATACTCTCCGAAGAGAGGGTAGACATCTCTTATGCCCGGCCTCTTCTGCAGGCTGGCATAGGCCGCTTTCTCCTGGCCGGCATCTACTTTGATCATGGTTAATCCGGTTATCACTGATATTACCCCACGGGAAGCCGCAAGGTAAGAGGCTCTGGCATTTATACCTTTTGACCAGGCAGGCCGAGCCGTACCCAAACGCGAAGATGTAAATATTTTGCAGCCCGATAGAGAAGCATGACCCTGATCTCCCTCTGCTTTGAGGTCCACCAGCCCATCCGGCTCAAGAAGAATTTCTTCTGGGACGGCTCTCCCTTAAAGGAGGTGGTGCCCGATCTGCGGGACTATTATTTCGATGACCCTGAGAACCGCAGGATCTTTGAGAGGGTGGCCGATAAATGCTATCTGCCCGCCAATCAGGTGATCCTGGA
>Ga0116144_10001616_pt1 | contig 26361 bp, 23 predicted proteins | sample AD_UKC035_MetaG_FD_89746 | JGI IMG/M metagenome (GOLD analysis project Ga0116144, IMG submission 89746) | Active sludge microbial communities of municipal wastewater-treating anaerobic digesters from USA - AD_UKC035_MetaG | ecosystem: Engineered > Bioreactor > Anaerobic > Digestate | place: USA...
CCCTCGATCCGGACGGGACGGTACTGTATGTCCCAGAAGCTAACTTCATCGGCGTGGTCACCTTTACCTACCATGTAAATGATGGGACATTCAACTCCAATGTTGCTTCGGCTGTCATCACCATCGCAGAATTCGACGATACGCCCATCGGCAACCCTGACAGCTACACAACCGTCGATGATGTTTCCTTCGCCGTTGGGCCGTCGCAAGGCGTGCTGGCAAACGACACAGACGAAGAGGGCGATTCTCTGGTCGCCATGAAGTTGACCGACCCACAGCACGGCACCCTTGATTACTTCACTACAGCGGGCGGCTTCCGTTACATTCCGTCCCTCAGCTTTGACGGCGTTGATACCTTCACTTATGCGGTTGGTGATGGCAATTCGTGGTCAGACCCGGTCACGGTCACCATTGTGGTGACTGAAATCGGTGACGACCCGGTGGTCATCATCTACGGTGACGAGAGTGGGACTGAGGGCGGTGCGGCGTTGACTTTCTGGGGCACTTACACTGACCCGGTCGCCGGTGCCCACACCGTCACCTGGGACTTTGGCGATGGTGAAACGCAGGTCGGCTCTGTCGATGGCTTAAATGTTGATGAAGTAGACCACAGCTTTAAGGACAGCGGCGTGTTCACCGTGACCTTGAGCGTCGAAAACGCTAATCACGATGTGGGTGAGGCCACCCTCCTGGTCACCATTGCCAATGTGGCACCCGAGCTGGCGAGCATTGCGAACCAGACGGTGGACTTTGGTACAGCGGTGAACCTGGTCGGTTCCTTCACCGACCCCAGCACCCTGGATACCTTTGTGGTGGACGTGGATTGGGATGATAGCGACACCGATCAGCTCAACCTGGCGGCTGGTGTGAGAACCTTTGCCCTTAACCACACCTATGCTGCGGCGGGCACTTACACGGTCGAGATCACGCTGGCGGATGATGATGGCGGCACCGATACCATCACGCTGACGGTGACCGTCCGGCCTGACAAAAGCTTCATCTTCTTACCGTTTATCTCGCGTTAAGCGTCGATAGCGTATCTTTTGGGAGCGATGACCATGTATGGTCATCGCTCCCTGCTTCTCTGGAAGGGTATCTCATGAAAGATCGAAAACTGCTGATGATCCCCGGCCCGATCGAATTTGAGCCGGCTGTGCTGTCGGCTTTGGGGGCGCCCACTACCAGCCATGTGGCGGCCAATTTTATCGAGGCTTTTGGGCAGGCGCTGGAACGCTTACGCCAGGTCTTCCTCTCGGCCCAGGGCCAGCCCTTTGTGCTGGCCGGCTCAGGTACCCTGGCCATGGACTGTGCTGGGGCCAACCTGGTGGAGCCGGGTGATCGTGCCCTGGTGGTCAACATCGGTTATTTCAGTGATCGCTTTGCAGCCCTGCTGGAACGTTATGGAGCCCAGGTAACCCAGGTGGGGGCGGCGGTGGGGGGCAGGCCGGCTTTGGAAGATGTTGAGGCGGCCCTGCGCCAGGCCGAATATAAGCTGCTGACCATCACCCATGTCGACACCTCTACGGCTGTGCTGGCCGATGTGCGGGGCCTGGCCGGGCTGGCGCGCCAATATGGGGCGCTGGTGGTGGTGGATGGGGTATGTTCGGTGGCTGGTGAAGAACTGCGCATGGATGATTGGGGCGTAGACCTGGCCTTGACCGCTTCGCAGAAGGCCATCGGTGTGCCCCCTGGCCTGGCCTTGTTGGTGGCTGGGTCGCGGGCCCTGGAGGCTTTCAAGCGGCGCAAGACCCCGGTGCAGAACTATTATGCCGATTGGACCCATTGGCTGCCGGTGATGCAGGCTTACGAAGCCCGCCAGGCGGCTTACTTTGGTACACCCGCCGTCAACCTGGTCTGGGCCCTCAATGCCAGCCTGGGCTTGATCTTGGAGGAGGGCATGCCGGCACGCTTTGAGCGGCACGCGGCCTTAGGCCGGGCCAGCCAGGCAGCCATGGCAGCCCTGGGGCTAAAGCAGGTGCCGCTGCAGCCCGATTGGGCTGCGCATACGCTCTCGGCGCCGCGCTACCCGGCCAACATCCAGGGGCCTGAGTTCTTGGCCCAGGTTTCAAAGGCCGGTGTCACCCTGGCAGGCGGCTTGCATCCTGCCATCAAGGCCAATTATTTCCGTATTGGGCATATGGGCGCCGCCACATTGGGCGACATCCTGGTCACTTATAGCGCCATTGAGACGGCGCTGAGGGCCTGCGGCTACAACGTTTTTCTACCAGGGGTGGGTGTGGCTGCGGCGCAGGCGGCATATTAATGCGGGATCATGTTCTAGTATTTTAAGGCCAGCTCAACCACTTCTTCAAAAGGCAAATACAACGTCTTGAATTTGTTCTTGGCGGCAGCGTAATAGCAGGCCTTGGCGCTGTCAGTGGCCAGGGCGGTGAAGCGGCCCTTGATGGGGGCCACCACACAGCAGGTATCGGCGGCCATCTTGGCCCCGGCGGCCTCGATCAGTTGCGTATAGCCCATGCGGTCGGCCATCTGTTTGACCGGGCGGGCCGTGGTGATCCAGAATTCTTTGGTCACCCGTTTCCCTTGCAGTAGTTCAGCAATGCGCCGCACCTCGGGCAGGGTGAGGTGTGGGCAGCCCAGGCTGACGAAATCCACCTCCGCAGGGGTCGCATCATTCAACGCCCTCACGGCCTCATCGAGCGCGGCCTGGGTAATGGTGATGGATTCTGCGGGCGGGGGGTAGAGACCGGCCTCAGGCGTGATCCCTTCGATATGGAATAGCGCGGCCCCGCCGTAAGTCGCCAGGCTGGCGCAGAAAGCTTTCAATCCCTCCAGGGGCGCGGCATCCAGCCCGCGCAGGTAGGGTATGGCTTTGGTGGCTTCGATGTGCTCGCCGATGACCCGCCCCAGCGCGCCGAATTCGTAAGTTTGCACCACCCGGGCCTGCACTTGCACTGCCAGGCCGGGCTGGCGTGCGCTTGCCAGGTGGTAGCCGTAAGCCGGCACCCGCCCAGTGAGGGCGGCCGCCAGCGCGCTGGGCCCGCCTTCGCGGTTGCTGCGCGCCCCCAAAATGGCGTTGGCATAGCACACCGCGCTGCTCTCAGACCAGGCGATGTGCTCGCCGAAGTGCGGCAGGTTGCCCACCAGGTAGGGGGTGCAGGTGCAGGTGGTGGTAACCCCCATGCGGGCAAAGGCTTCTAGCACGCGCTGTTGTTTCTCTGCAAAATCGGCTGAGATGCCCAGGTTTTGCCAGTTTTCGGTATCCATGCCGGCCGGGTTGAGGGTGGTGAAGGCGCGCACCTGGCCTCCGCCTTCGGCCATTTCTAGCAAAAACTGCAAACCGGCTTCGCCCAGGTTATCGTAACTGACACCGGCGATCTGCACGGAATTGACCGGGATGAGGCCCTCGGCGCCGTAGATGCTCCCCAACGCGGTGAGGATCTGCATGGCTTTCTGGGCTGCGCGGCCGTGCTGGCCTTGCAGCATAGCGTTCTCTTCGGGGGTTAGCTGCATCATATTGGAGATCAGTCCTTTTTATCGATCCCTGCCAAGAATTTCTTCACATCCACCGTTGGGAAAGCGGCTTTCTCAAAGGATTTTCCCTGCGTTTCAAGCGGATGGGTCAGGTCGAAGCCCAGTTTGGTGGTCAGATGTGTGCCCGGTTCAGAGCTGGGGTCCAGGCTGGAGCCTTGCTCTTTCTTTTTGATCACCAGGTCTACATCACCCTGGAAGCGGGTTGCCATGGCCCATTCTACCTCCAGCGGGTCGTAAATATTGATGTCTTGATCGACCACAAAGACGTGTTTACACGAGCGGTGCCCCCTGAAGGCCGCCTGGATGGCCTTGCGGCCATCGTCTTCGGCTTGTTTGTCAATCTGGACGATGGCGTGCAGCCAAGAGCACCCGCCCGGGTTGATGTTCACATCCAGGCACTTGACCACCTGGTTGACTTCTTGGAAGATGGTGGGCTCACGTGGCATGCCCATCAGTAGTTTATGCTCCAGCGCACCTGGTAGTAGGGCCTGCCAGATGGCGTCTCGGCGGTGGGTGATGGTTTTGACCACGAAGACCGGCTCCTGGCGGACCACGTCGTAAGTCTCGGTCAGATCTACAAAGGGGCCTTCGGCATGCCGGCGGTCGCGGTAAACGGTGCCTTCGAGCACGAACTCGGCTTCGGCGGGCACATCCACATCCACCGTCAGGGCTTTGACTACTTCTGTAGGCATCAGAGCGTTGGCAATCTCCATCTCGTTCACGCCCAGCGCCACCGATGTGGCCGCCGCCACCAGTACATTTGGCGCACATCCAATGCAAACCGCCACGTCTACAGCCCCCATCTCGTTCAGGTAAGCATCGAAATGGCGGCCTTTGACCACGCGCACAGCCATCTCGGTGGGCGAAATCTGCATCAGGCGGTGAAAATCCATGTTTTGACCATGTTGAGGGTGGCGGGCAATGACCACGCCCGAGCTGATATATGGCCCGCCGTCGCCCTGGCAGTGCCGCAAGATGGGCAGGGCATTCAGATCTGGTTGCTCAACGATCACTTCCTGGCAGGGGGCCTGGCTCAGGCGAGCGCAGGTGCGCGGCGATTGGATGGCCTGGATAATGCGTGGAATGATCTGCTTCACCGGTATCCCGAGGTAGGCCGCCAGCCCTGCTTTTGAGCAGAGCAGGTTGCCTGCCACCCGAAAAGGGCTGCCGGCAACTTGCTCAAAAAGCACAGGGTGCGGTTCGAGCTGTTTCAGCAGGCCGGCAATTTCATAATCTCTTGAAGCTGCCGGGCCGATGTGCAGCAGTTCAGCGCCTTGTTCCAATTGATCGAGATAAGTACGCAAGCTCATAGGGTGCTCTCCAGGACTTATTGTAACGTGAGTTCGGGTTAGCGGAAAAGTGGAAACCCCTTATACCCGAATTCACGTTATTGTATCAAATTAAGTTGACGCTTCTGCCAGGGTGTGATATATTGAACATGACCAAAAGGCATGTGCGCGTGGTTTTGCTGTCAGATTCCTTTGAGGCTGGCGGCTATTTTTTTAATCCCGTTTGACCAAATCGAAGAGAGGAAAGAACACATGGAATTCAAGCTGTACGTAGGGAACCTGGCATTCTCAACCACTGAAGAGCAGCTGCAAACTTTATTTGCCCAGGCCGGCACGGTGGTGTCGGCAGCCATCATCCGCGACCGAGATTCAGGCATGTCACGCGGTTTCGCGTTCGTGGGCATGAGCTCACTGGCCGAAGCGCAAAAGGCGATCACGATGTTCAATGCCTATAATTTAGACGATCGTGAGCTCAAGGTCAACATGGCCAAGCCGCGCGAAGAACGCTCTGGTGGCGGCGGATATGGCGGTGGTGGCGGTGGTGGTGGATATGGCGGCCGAGGCGGCTACGGCGGCGGTGGACGCGGTGGGCGCGGCGGGCAGGGCGATCGCCAGCGGCGTGGTGGCGGCGGTGGCGGCCAGCGTCGTTATTAAAATCCCCTATCCTACAATAACCTAATACGAAGAGGGGCTGCCCAAAAAGTGATTTTCGGACAGCCCCTCTATTCTATTAAGACCAGGGTGCTTACTTTCTGCGCCGGTTGGCAGCCAGGATATCTGCCACGCTGGCACCGAATACTTCTGGCCCCAGTTTGAAGCCTGCTGCCTCCAGGCGCGGGCTGAACATGGGACGGATGCCGGATGGCTTTAGATCTCCCAGCACCTTGCCATCTTGGGTGAGGCCGGTCTGCTCGAATTTGAAGATATCTGTCAGGATCACCGTCTCGCCTTCCATTCCGGCTACTTCGGTGATGGCGGTGACCTTGCGGGTGCCGTCGCGCATGCGCGACTGTTGAACGATCAAGTCGATCGCTGAGGCGATCTGCTCGCGGATCACACGCAAGGGCAGGTCCATCCCCGACATCATGGTCATTGTCTCGAGGCGCGAGAGGGCATCGCGGGGGGTGTTGGCATGCAGGGTGGTCAGCGAGCCATCATGACCGGTGTTCATGGCTTGCAGCATATCCAGGGTTTCGCCGCCGCGGCATTCGCCGACCACAATGCGCTCTGGGCGCATACGCAAAGAGTTGCGCACCAGGTCGCGCGTGGTCACAACACCTTTGCCATCCAGGTTGGCGGGCTTGGTTTCCAGTCGCACCACATGTTCCTGGTTCAGGCGCAGCTCGGCGGCATCTTCGATGGTGATGATCCGGTCTTCCTCAGGAATAAAGCTGGAGAGCACGTTGAGCAGGGTGGTCTTGCCTGAGCCGGTGCCGCCCGAGATGACAATATTCAGCTTGGCAACCACGCAGGCGCGTAAGAATTCAGCCATCTGCGCGGTGATAGATTTGTATTCGATCAACTGTTCAATGGTCAGCTTGCCCTTGCCAAATTTGCGGATGGTGATGCTTGGCCCATCCAGGGCTACGGGAGGAATGACCGCATTGACACGCGAGCCATCGGGCAGGCGGGCATCTACGGTAGGGCTGTCGGCATCGACACGCCGGCCCATGGGGGCGATGATCTTGTTGATGATGCGCATCACGTGGGCGTCATCGTCAAAGGTTACGTCTGACTTGGTCACTTTCCCTTTGCGCTCAACGTAAACGCGCTTGGGACCATTGACCATCACTTCAGAGACGGCGTCTTCATCCAATAGTTTCTGGATGGGGCCAAAGCCCAATACTTCGTCGCGCACATCATCAAAAACCTGGCTGCGCAGAGTCTCGGGTAAGCTGATGCGCGCCTGCTGGCAGATGCGGGTCAGCATTTCTCCAATCACCTGGGGACGGTTCTCTGCCGGGACGTTGGCCTGGGTCAACTGCTGGTTGACCGTGTTGACCAGGTGCCCCTTGAGCTTTGAGATATCTTCTGGACGCGGGGTGGCGGGCGGCTGGGCGGTCATAGATTGCCCTCCTCCAGGGTGGTATCCCTTTCATCTTTTGGGATGATCCAGATGATCTCCTGGCGGTTGATCGCCAAAAATTCAGACTCGAATAATACCTCTCCAGCCGCATTCTTGATCTGAACATCTGTCACTGCCAGGAAAGGCTCACTGCGGTTTAAGAGATCACTGACACGTTCGTCTGCCCGCACATAAATGCGCCCATAGATGGTATGCAGGCTGGTTTGGATGATGGTATCAACCGGTTCTTTGGTGACATAATCGGTGAAGAACTTCCCCTTTTCATCATAATGCAGGCTCATAATGCTCACATCCTTTTTTACTTGAACAGCGATCTCTAATTTGGATACTAGAATTTTATAGCAAATCTGCTTAAAGTCAATTCTTATTTGGGTTTGTAATGCTATAATCCACCTATGACAAACATTGTGCTAGAAGAGATGCTCGTGTTGTTTGCAATCCTGGCGGTGGGCTCGTGGATCGGCCAATGGTCGTGGCGAGGACTATCTTTGGGGACGGCAGGTGTGCTGTTCACGGCGCTGATCTTCGGCCATTTTGGACTGCGTGTGCCGCAGGATATCATGGATCTTGGCCTGTTGTTGTTTGTTTATGCAGTGGGGATTGCCGCCGGGCCTCGTTTCTTCCGTACCTTCAGAAGTCATGGGATCCAATATGTGATCATTGCCCTGGCCACTGTGGTGACGGGTGCCCTGGTGACGGTGGGGTTGGCTTACCTGCTCCACCTGCCTTATGACCTGGCAGCCGGGTTATATACGGGCGCTCTGACCTGTACCCCAGGCCTGGCGGCTGCCGTGGATGTGGTGGAACGCCTTGCGGTTGGCACAAATACGGCGGTTTCGGTGGGGTATGGGGTTGCCTACCCGTTCAGCATTATTGGGGTCGTGCTGTTGGTTCAATTTTTACCCCGTTTGCTGGGCCGCAGCTTACGCTCTGAAGAAGCCCGTTGGATGCAAGAACGCCAGGCCGAATCGCCTGGTCTTGAGGTGCGCCAGTTCAGGGTAACCAATCCGAACTGCCAGGGTAAGACGGTCAGCGAAATCAACCCACACCGCATGGCGCATGCCAATATCTCGCGTATCAAGCGCGGCGACCAGGTTTTCACTGCTTCGGCCCAGCAGGTCTTGAATATTGGTGATGTGGTGATGGTGGTGGGACCAGTCGATGAATTGGATAAGATGCGCCTGGTGTTAGGGGAAGAGACCAAAGAGCGTATGGATGTCAACACCAATGTGTTGAGCATGGATGCCGATGTGATGGAAGAGTCGCTTACCAGCAAATCGCTGGCCGATATGCGGCTCTTCGAGCGCTACACGGTGGTGATCACCCGTATTCGCCGCCAGGGGGTCGAAATCCCCCCGGATGGCAATGCAACCCTTGAGATCGGCGACAATATCCGCGTGGTTGGCGACCGGGAAGCGGTGGAAGATTTTGTAAAGACCGTACAGGGCTCGCCGCGCAAGGCCGAAGAGACCAACATGGTGCCCTTCTTGATCGGCCTGGTATTGGGTATTTTGCTGGGCAGCGTGCCGATCAACCTGCCCAATGGGATGACAGTGAAGTTGGGGATGGCAGGGGGGGCTTTTATCGCCAGCCTGATCATCGGGCATTTTGGCAAGATTGGCCCCTTCCGGATGTATGTTCCCAGGGCCGCCCGCAACCTGGTGCGAGAGCTGGGTTTAATGCTCTTCCTGGCTGGGGCCGGCAGCAAGGCAGGCGTGCAGTTCATCTCGATCTTGCAAACCCAGGGTTGGCAGTTGCTGTTGGCGGGTGCCGTGGTGACTGTTGCATCGGCAGCGGTGGGCATCTTTTTGATGGAGCGGGTGTATCACATGAACACGCTGGCAACCATGGGGGCGATCTGTGCCTGCATGACCAATCCGCCTGGCCTGGGGGCTGCCAATGCCCAAACCGAGACCGACCTGCCGGCAATTTCATATGCCAGCCTGTACCCGGTGGCCCTGATCTTCAAGATTCTGTTGGCGCAGGTTCTGGTAGAAGTGCTTTACTGGCTTTTGGGTGGGTAAAGAGCCAAAATCGCCAGTTACATACAATACTGTAAGTGAAGATGCGTTCCAATTTGGGGACATTGTTATGGACGGGGTGATACTTTCGGTTATACTTAATGACAGTATCATTGCAAATCAGGGATGAATGGCAGAGTTTCATTCGCAAGCACCTAGCCAGGTTGAAATCCTGGCCATACTCGAAACAGCCCTGCCTGCGTATCATGATCTGGCTCAATTGGCGGCTTCGCCGCTAGCCCGCTGGCAGATTGTTCACCGTGCACCAGGCCAGCAAGTAGGAAATCGTGTGCAGGCCGTATTAGCAGCGGCCCTGGATGTACTGCGCCTGGGTGGTACTGCGGACGCAGAAGATGCCCAGGGACGGGCTTATGTGTTGCTTGATTCGTTGTATCGCAAGGGCTTACCTCCCAAAGAGATCTTTGAGGAGTTATTGGGGGTTGGAAAACGCCAGTTTTACCGCGAGCGCCAGCGCGCAATGCAGGCCTTGGCAGCAGTGTTGTGCCGGCAAGAGACTGCCGCCATCGATGCCTGGTACCAGTCCTTGCCTCCGGCGTCTTACAGCCGTCTGTTTGGGCGCGATAGCCTTGTGGCTGGTTTGTTGGAGCGCCTGGCTGATCAAGAAGGCCCGGGTGTGATTGTGTTGGATGGGGCGTGTGGGATCGGTAAGACTGCCCTGGGGCGAGAGGCAGCCCGTTGGGCTTTGCGCAGCGGCTTGTTCACCACTTTGGTTTGGCAAACCGCGGTCAAGGCGTCTTTAAAGAAGGCTTCTGTTGAGGAACAAACCCAGGCGGCTGCTCGTCCGGCGATAACCCCTGAGGCTTTGTTAGATGGGATTGCCCAAGAACTCGGATCGACACAATGGGCGAACCTGCCCACGCCTGAAAAGCAGGCTGCCATTGCCCGGCGCCTGGCAGAGCGCCCGACCTTATTGGTGGTCGACAACCTGGATACGGTGGCAGATGGGCGGGCTTTGCTGGACTTGCTGCAGCAATTGGCGCGCACGCCTGGCACGCGCGTGCTGATCACCTCGCGTCACCGCCTGGAAAATTTTGACCCCTTGTCGTCTGTACATGTCCAGCCGCTCAGTGGAGAAGATACCCTGGCTCTGGTACGGCATATTGCGGCTGAACGCGGCCTGGATGAGCTGGCTAATGCCTCTGATGCACAATTGGGGCCAATTGCCTCTGTTGTCAAAGGGCAGCCCCTGGCTGCAAAGCTGGTGACGGGCCTGGCCAGCAAGCAGCCGTTGGATCAAGTATTTCAGCATCTGCAACAGCCAGAACATCAAGGCGAATGCTTTTATTCTGCCATTCATCGCCATTTGTGGGATCTGCTCTCGCAAGATGCTCGCCAGGTCTTATTCTCGCTGCCACATATGGCACAGACCGGGGCTCTGCCAAATGACTTGTTGGCCGTCAGCGGATTGACGTCTGAAGCCTTGGCGACTGGGCTGGCTGAGTTAACCCGCTGTTCCTTGGTAGAACAGGTTGGATCTGATGCAGGCATGGACCTGCGCTACCGTTTACACCCCATGACCCGTTATATCCTGATCTCTGACCTGTTCAACCAGGATCCGGCCTCTTTTCGAGAAAAGGCGCAGCGGGCGGCGCAGTGGGCGATGAACTTTCTGGTATCCTATTCGCTAGAGGCACAGCCGTTAACGGCGCAGATTGCCTCTATACTGCAAGCCCTGGATTCGGCCCTGGCCTACAGCGGTGACACCACCCTGGCCTTACAGTTGGCCCTGGCCTTGCACCAACCGATGATCCATGCGGGCCTGTGGAGTGAATGGGAGCCGTATGTGAGCGAGACGCTGGCGTTGGCACAACGCTTAGGCCAGCGGCAGGCTGAATTCCACCTTTTATGTGCTTTGGGTGATGTGCGGGCTTTGCGCGGCGACTGGCAGTTTGCACTGGTGCCCCTGCAGGCCGCTATGGGTTTGGCACGCGGCGCTGAGAAGGACTGGCACGTGCCTTTCACCCGTGCGGCTGAATGCCAGATGAACCTGGGCCGCCCTATGGATGCCCAAGCGCTTCTGGCGCGTGCCTTGCGGCGTGCCCGCCGCTTGAACGACGAAAGGGCTCAGATCGATGTGTTGGCTATGGTCGGGCGGGCGCGTGCCCCGGCAAACGGTTGGCGCTCAGCAGTGGGATATTTTGAGGCTGCGCTTGCCCTGGCGCGCCAGGCAGACAGCGTAACGCAAATAATGAGTAACCTGAATTTCTTGGGCATTGCATATCGTGAGTTGGGGCGCTTGAGCCGCGCACGAGAGTGTTTTGACGAGGCCCTGACCTTGACGCGGCGCCTGGGCGAGCGTGCTGGAGAAGGGGTGGTGCTTTCAAACCTGGGCGTTCTGCACTTGATGACAGGCGACCTGGAAGCCGCACAAACGGCCCTAGGTTCTGCCCTGGCAATTCACCGTTCTCTGGGCCACCCGGTGAAGACCGCCCTGACATTGGTGAACATGGGGCGCCTGGGCATGGAGCGCAACGAGTTGACTTCAGCCGGTGGTTACCTGGCAGAGGCGGTGCAGATTGCGTCTGCGGTGCCATACCCCTCGGTGCTGGCGCGGGCGTGCTGGGCTACGGGTGATTATTATAAGGCCAGCGGTGAGGCGGCAGTTGCCAGCCTGGCCTATGCGCGTGCCAAAGCCCTTTTCCGCCAGGCTGGGCAAGTTTACCAGGCCGGGCGTGTGGGGCAAGTGCCGGGCCACAGCGGGTGATGGCTAAAACCCTACTTCTTTCCACCAAATACTGACAATCCCCACCACGGCCAATACGGCCGATGCCCCAGCCGCCTCGATCCATGAAAAGCCAATCAGGCGGCCGACAACGAACATGATCAAGAAAACGACGATGCCGCCGATTAGATAGGTATTGACGCGTTTTTGCTTCATAATGGTCGATTCCTTAAACACGAGAGCCAGCAACCCTTTTGGGAGCTGGCTCTTATGACTTCTGAGTGGGCCCAGCAGGGTTCGAACCTGCGACCAAACGGTTATGCATCCCACTACGGCTTTCGCCGCCCCTTTCGGGTTTGTGGGCTGGACTGTCCCTTCACCCTGGCATACACCAGGGGCCTGCCATCCAGTCTCTACACCTTCCTGTTGCCAGGCTTGGTTCGGGATCACCAGTTGAAAGGATTCCCCGACTTTGGCAAGTATCGCGCGAAAGTCACCTCTCGCGCAGCCCTATGCAGTTTGTCATATTCTGTTAAAATGCGGTTATGAATAAGCGCTCTAACTGCACTGTGTGCGGTAAGCCGCTTTCTGGTAGGCAAACTAAGTTTTGTTCATCCGCCTGCAAAAATCGAGACTTACAAAGCTATGAAGCGCAACAACGTCGTGGGTTGACACGCAAGTTGGAGATCATCAAAGCCGCAGGAGGGCGATGCTCGATCTGTGGCTATGATAGAAACCTGGCTGCACTTGTTTTTCACCACACTAAAATTGGTTCGAAGGATTTCAAGTTGGATATGCGTTCGTTGTCCAATCGCAAACTAGAACCGATTCTCGTGGAGATCCAAAAGTGTATCCTGGTTTGTGCCAACTGCCACGCGGAGCTTCACAACCCGCACTTGAACTTAGACTCACTGCTTTAAGCCGTCCGCTCTGCCGCTGAGCTATGGGCCCATTTTAATGTACAAAGTGATCACTGCTTGCCGGTCACTTTCTTACAAGAGCGGGCGACGGGATTCGGACCCGCGAATGTCAGCTTGGAAGGCTGATGCCTTACCACTTGGCGACGCCCGCAAATGTGAGTGCAATTTTATCACGATTTTGGCCTCACGATATGCTTGACAGCCTTTTACTTTTTGAGTATCGTTAGACTAGCTTTTCAATTGGCCCTCAGATCAACACAACTTCAAAGCGCACTTCAGCGAGGTCTTATGAGACGGTGGTATGGGTTATTCGTGCTTGGCTTGGCGTATGCTGGGGGAGCTTACCTGGTTCGTTATATTCCCAACCCGATGGTGCCGGGGGCCTTATTGGCCCTGAATATGGTCTTCCCTGTGTTGGCTGGTTATTTTTATGGCCCTCTCAGCGGGGCTGTGGTGGGTGCATTGGGTACAGCATTGGCAGCCTTGCTGCGGGCCGATCTCTATGATGCGGTGGCAATCTTGCCGCATGCCGTTATGGGCGCCGCGGCTGGCCTGGCAGGCGACCGCCGCAATGATTTTTTGGCTGCCTTGTCGGTCTTGGTGGGACATTTATTAAACCTCTTGTTCTTCTTACGCTTGGGCTTAATGTCCATTCCATCTACCACGCTTGGGGTCACTTTGTTGGGTCTGACCACCGAAGTGACGATTGATGTGGTGGCGATCATGCTGTTGATCGTGGTCCTTAAGCGTTGGCTGTACCAGGAGAAGGGGCGATGGTGATCCAAAAATCCATCCTCCGCTATGCCGTCATCGCGGGGGTGGCGATTTGGATCCTGGCGGCAGGGTTTGGGGTCCTTGCAAACTCAAGCCAGGTCAGCGACGCTCGCGAGATGTTCGCTTATTCTTTCATCGTCCCGATCTTGGTAGCGGCTTTTTTCTTTGGGCAGGTGGGGGGGCTGCTGGTAGCGTTGATTGCCAGCCTGGTCAGCGGTTCGTTGATCATCACAGATGTGAATCTGGTACAAACCCCCTTTGTCCAGCGCCTGATGTTCCAGATCGTATTCTTTAACAGCGTGGCACTGGTCACCAGCTTCCTTTCAGATCGTGCCAAGAGCGTTCAGCGCGAGTTGCGGCGCCAGGTAGAACGCCTGACGGCTTTGCGCCAGGTGGACCTGGCGATCACCACCAACCTGGATTTGAAATCTACGCTCGATATCATCTTAGACCGCCTGGTCTGGATGGTGGATGTGGACGCGGCGGATATCTTGCTTGCTGACCCTGAAACTCAACGCCTGACTTACGAAGCCATGTGCGGCCTGGATAGCATGGCCTTGGCCCAATTTCCCCTGGATCAGAATGTTGCCGACCAGTCTGTACAAGAACGCCGTATCATTCACGTAGGCGACCTGGATCAACTGCCTGGAGGAGAGAAGGCTGCCGCCAGTCCCTTTGCCAGTTATTATGCCGTGCCGCTGGTCGCTAAGGGCCAGGTTAAAGGCGTGTTGGAAGTTTACCAAAAGGAAAACCTGGAATTGTCCTCCGGATGGATGGAGTTCCTCGAAACCTTGGCTGGGCAGGCTGCCATCGCGATCAATAATGCCCAGTTGATTGGCAGTCTACAGCGCTCCAATGCCGACCTGGTCCAGGCGTATGATGAAACCCTGCTCGGCTGGTCACATGCCCTTGATCTGCGCGATCGGGAGACGGAGGGCCATACCCACCGAGTAACAGAGCTTGCTGTACAGTTGGCCCAGGTCATGGGGCTGCTAGAAGCACAGATCGTTCATCTGGAGCGCGGCGCCCTGCTGCACGATATTGGCAAGATGGGCATCTCAGACAGCATCTTGCTCAAGCCCGGGCCGCTGACGGATGATGAATGGGTTGTGATGCGCAAGCATCCAACCTATGCGCACGAATTACTTCAGCCGATCGCCTATTTGCACCCGGCACTGCCCATTCCCCATTTTCACCACGAGCATTGGGACGGTTCGGGTTACCCCCTGGGCTTAAAAGGTGAACAAATTCCCTTGGAAGCGCGCATCTTCTCGGTTGTGGACGTATGGGATGCCTTGCTTTCTGATCGTCCTTACCGTAAGGCTTGGACCAAAGAGCAAGCGGTGGCCTATATCACCGAGCAAGCAGGCGAATTGTTTGACCCACAGGTTGTCGAGACCTTTATCAAATTGGTGCAAAACAATCTCGGTGAAGCTTTTAATTCCTCTACAGATTCTCAGGAGTTGTCTTCAAAATGAATAATGCGAACTCCTCCACTGCAGGGCACGAGATTGCTACCCTGGCGGGCGGCTGTTTCTGGTGCTTAGAAGCAGTTTATGATGAGCTCAAAGGGGTGGAAGACGTGGTTTCTGGTTATGCCGGAGGCCGCGTGGCAAACCCTTCTTACCAGATGGTATGCAGTGGCCTGACCGGGCATGCTGAGGTGGTGCAGGTCCGTTTCAATCCACAGGTGGTTTCATTCCAAGATATCTTGGGGGTGTTTTTTACCATTCATGACCCCACCACGCTCAACCGGCAGGGCGCAGATGTAGGAACTCAGTACCGCTCAGCCATCTTTTATCATTCGCTCGAGCAGAAAGCCTTGGCCGAGCAAGTCATCGCTGAGATCAACGCGGCCGGCATTTGGCCTGGTGCGGTGGTGACCGAGGTGATGCCCCTGGATGTTTTTTACCCGGCTGAAGATTACCACCAGGAATACTTCCGCCGCAATCCCTACCAGGGATACTGCCGCTCTGTGGTAGCGCCCAAGGTGGCTAAGTTTAGAGCCAAATACCTAGAAAGACTGAAAAAATAAGCGAAAGAAATGCTCAGCCGGCGTATCAAATTGTCACCGGCTTTGACAGGAGCTCAAATGGTTAATGATGTATTACTTGACCTGGGGGATGGCCTGGTTATCAGACGCGGCCGGGCCAGCGATGCCGATGCCCTGGCAGCCTTCAATGCTCGCATCCATAGCGATTTCGGGCCCGAGAATCCCGATGAAGGGATAGCAGCCTGGACACGTGACTTACTGACAAAGCCCCACCCGACCCTCAAGCCAGAAGATTTCACCATTGTTGAAGAACCAGAAAGCGGCAAGATCGTCTCCTCAATGAACCTGATCTCGCAAATCTGGAGCTACGCCGGCATCCGCTTTGGGGTGGGCCGCCCAGAACTGGTGGGTACGCTGCCAGAATACCGCCACCGCGGGCTGGTGCGCAAGCAGTTTGACGTGGTGCACCAGTGGAGCGCGGCACGAGGCGAGCTGGTGCTGGCTATCACGGGCATTCCTTACTATTACCGCCTGTTTGGCTACGAGATGGGCCTGAGTTTGCACGGCGGGCGGGTGGGGTACCCCACCCATGTGCCGCGCCTGCCGGCTGGACAGCCTGAGCCATACCTGGTTCGCCCGGCAGTAGAAGCAGATTTGCCCTTCATCGCCCGACTGTATGACATGGGCTGCCGGCGTTCACTGGTGGCTTGCGAATGGAACGAGGCGCTGTGGCGTTATGAATTGCTGGTAAAAGACCCCAAGAATATCAACCGCAGTGAGCTGCGTGTCATTGAACGGGCCGGGGCAGATGGGGCCCCGGGTGAGGTGGTGGGCTTTTTGGGTCATTCACCCTTTGCCTGGGGAGACCTGGTGGCTGCCACGTGGTACGAGCTGGAGGCGGGCATATCGTGGGCGGCAGTCACGCCCAGCGTGGTACGTTACTTAGAGGCTGCCTACGATGCCTGTGCCGCGGCAGCCCCTGGCCCGGCTTTGCCAGAAGGGAAGAAACCTTTCGGAGGCTTCTGCTTCAACCTGGGCGATCAGCATCCCGTGTACCAGGTAATGGGAGACCAACTTCCCAAGACGCGCCGCTCTTATGCCTGGTTCGTCCGCGTGCCAGACCTGCCGGCTTTTCTAACCCACATCAGCCCGGTGCTCGAGCAGCGCCTGGCAGGCTCGCCATTGGCTGGCTACAGCGGCGACTTGAAGATCACCTTTTACCGCCGTGGGCTGCACCTGGTGTTTGAGCAGGGGCGCCTGGTCAAGGTTAAGCATTGGATACCTGAGCCGCAGGGCCATTCAGGCGACGCCGCCTTCCCAGACCTCACATTTTTGCACTTGCTCTTTGGTCACCGCACATTGGAAGCGCTGGAATATGTGTTTGCCGATTGCTGGGTGCAAGGTGATGTGGCCCGGGCGCTTTTGCAGGCTTTGTTCCCTTGCCAGCCTTCCGACGTCTGGCCGGTTTCATGACCCTTGGCGGCTGAAGTCACCACTGCGAGCAAAACCCGTTTTCAAGGGAGGCAGCATGCACAAATTATGGATGGTTTTATGCCTGGCTGGGCTGCTGAGCCTGGCTTGCGGGGCTGACTTGGGCAGCTCTGCGGCCTATGCCACAGCCACCTCAGACGCTCCGGAGACGGGTGTGATCACGCCGGCGGCTGTGCTTTCTCCGCAGGCTGTGTATTATGTGGCCCCACCACCACAGGGAAACGATGCCAATCTGGGCGGCATAGACAGCCCCTGGGCCACGCTGCAGCATGCGGTAGACTCGGTCCATCCCGGCGATACGATCCTGGTGCAGAGCGGCACCTACGCCGGGACACGCATCGAGCGCTCAGGAACCCAAGATGCCTGGATCACTTTGCGGGCGGCGCCGGATGCGGCAGTGCTGGTCAATGCTCCTGGCCCAAACAACGTCCACGGCTCGATCATTGAAATTGAAACCTGGGAAGGGGATGGCACGGTTTCATATTGGATCATTGCCGGGTTTGAGGTGGCTGGCGCGCCGAGTTGGGGCATCGACAGTCGCGGTAACGAGGATGCACACAATCACCATATCCACATTACTGGAAATGTGGTGCATGATAACGGTCTTGAGAGTGGTCGTACGGGTATCTTTGCGGCCTTTACCAGCGATGTGTTGATCGAGGGCAACGAGAGCTATCATAATGGTGAGCACGGTATCTACGTCAACAACAGCAGCGACCGTTTCACCGTGCGCGGCAACCGCCTGCATGATAATGCCAACTGCGGCTTGCATCTGAATGGCGATTGGGGGATGGGGGGCGACGGGATACTATCTGGGGGACTGGTGGAGAATAACATTATCTACAACAACGGTGCCGGCATCGATGGCTCTGGCGGGGGCGGCGCAGCGATCAACATGGATGGCGTGACCGATTCGCTGCTGCGCAACAACCTGCTCTATAATAACCACGCCACCGGAATAGCAGTCTTCAACATCGATGGGGCGGTCTGCTCGCAAAATAACCGCCTGCTGCACAATACCATCCTCATGCCTGCCGATGGGCGCTGGGGGATCTTGATTGCAGGTGCTGCGTGCGCCAATAATGAAATCACCAATAACATCATTTACTCAGACCACAATTGGCGTGGCAGCATCAACCTGGCAGAAGGGGCGCCGCAGGGCTTCCGTTCTGATTACAATGTGGTGGTAGGGCGCTTCACCACCGATGACGGCACCGTGATCGACCTGGCCTCCTGGCAGGCCTTGGGTTATGATACCCATTCATTGGTTGCTGCACCCGGAGACTTATTCATCGATCCAATAGGGTACGATTTTCATCTTTTGGCAGGCAGCCCTGCGGTGGATCAAGGAACTGCAGCCGGGGTGACGGCAGACCTGGATGGGAATCGACGGCCTGTGGGCAATGGCTATGATATCGGGGCTTACGAATACCAATCCGGCGAGCCGCCGCTGCTGACCGAAGCGATTTTCTTACCGTTGGTGATGCAAACTCTAGAAAGGATAACGCAATATTGATAACGTTGGGTGTGATCACGGATACACATGTGCCTGACCGGGCGGAGCGCTTGGCCCCGCAGGCATTGGATGTGTTTCGCCAGGCAAAGGTGGATGCCATTTTGCATGCCGGCGACGTTTGCGTGCAAGGCGCGTTGGATGACCTGGCGAAAATTGCCCCGGTGCATGCGGTGTTTGGCAATCGAGATGTTTATCGTTTACCCGAACTGCCCATCCACCAGACCTTGACCTTTAATGGTGTGAAGGTTGGATTGGCGCATGGGCATGAGAATTGGAAGAACTACGTTACCGATAAGTTTGTCATTGCCTTCACCGGCTTACGTCCTGAGCCCTACATTCGCCGCCTGCTGCCGGTCTTTCCAGATGCAGATGTGATCGTTTTTGGCCATTTGCATATCCCGGTGCAAAAGTGGGTCAATGGCAAATTGTTTTTCAATCCCGGATCGGCTTGCTGCCCTTACCGCTGGGGCAAATACCCTCCGGCGGTGGGGCTCCTATATATTGAAGGAAAGGGGAAAATCTCTGCTGAGATCGTGCCTTTCTCGCCCAAGGCTGAAATAATGCCAACGCCTGAAGCATCCTGATCGATCATCCAGGTATGCTCCAGGCGTTGAGCAGTTGCGCCCATTCTTGGGTGGCGCCAGCCGAAGCTTCCCCCTGCGGTCAGGCGCGTTTTTGATGGCTTTGCGTCTGCCGGTGGAGAAAACGGCTTAGAAAACAGGCGTGTTCCAATGGCTGTAATTGATCAGCTTGCCTCGCACAAGGTCGTCAAATAGCTGGCGCAGGCGGGCGGTGATGGGGCCCATTTGGCCGCTGCCGATGGGGTGATGGTCAACCTTTGTGATGGCGGTAACCTGGGCGGCGGTGCCGGTGAGAAATAGTTCGTCGCTCAGGTACACTTCGGTGCGGTCGATCGGGCGCTCTTGAATTTGTAAGCCCAGTTCTTGGCGTGCCAATTCCATAACGGTGCGGCGAGTGATCCCTTCGAGGATATTTTCGGTTATGGCTGGGGTGATCAAGACATTGTCGCGCACCAAGAAGACGTTCTCGGCGCTGCCTTCTGAGATATGCCCTTCTTGGGTCAACACCAGGGCTTCATCAAACCCGGCTCGCACGGCATCTGTTTTAATGAAAGCTGAATTGGCGTAGGCGCCGCTGATCTTGCCGCGCGCCGGGATGACATTATCGTCAACCCGCCGCCAGGATGAGATGGTGACGTGGGCATTGGTGTCGTTGGCAACATAGCGGTTGAAGGGGAGCGCTACGATCGAGACCTCGTCGTGCAGGTCGTGTAGCCTCACGCCAATGATCTCATCGGCTTTGTAGACCAGGGGGCGGATGTAAACATCGCAATGCTGGTTCTCAGCGCGCAGCAGGTCAATGGTGGTTTGGGTCAGGCTTTCAGGCGTGTGCTCGAACTGCATACAAAGCAGCCTGGCTGAGTTCAATAAACGGCGGAAATGGTCAATAGGACGGAAGAGATAAAGTTGTTGTTTTTGCTCATTCCAATAGCCGCGCACACCGCCAAAAGCGGCGGTGCCATAATTCAGTGCATGGGTCAAGATGCCGACCTTGGCCTCTGAATATGGGACGATTTTGCCTTGAAAATAAGCGAATTTGGGAAGTTCCACGAGCTGCCTCCAGAGGGGAATAGGGATTGATTGGAGATCGGTGTAGCGTATCAGATTATAACCCCAGACGGGGCGTTTTTTTCTTGATTTGCCGAGTTTACCAGTTCGGGGTATACTGTTAAGCAATGGCGCAGGGGGCAGCCTGTAATCCATTGGAGGTAAGGTCATGAAAAGAGCAGTCAGTATCAGCATTGGTTCTTCCAAGCGCAACAAAGCGGTGGAAGTGGAGCTGTTGGGCGAAAAGGTCAGCATCGAGCGCATTGGAACAGATGGCTCGATGGAGAAAGCGGCCCAGCTCTATGGGGAGCTGGATGGAAAAGTGGATGCTTTTGGGGTGGGCGGAGCAGACCTGGGGGTGATGGTGGATGATAAGTGGTATCCATTGTATTCTGTGCAGCCCATGGTCCGCCTGATCAAGCAAACGCCGGTGGTAGATGGCACCGGGTTGAAAAACACCCTGGAAAACCGCCTGGCCCCATTTATTGAGGCCAAGATCGGTGATTACGTCAAAGAGAAAAAGGTCTTCCTGGCAACTGGATCTGACCGCTGGGGAATGACGGTTTCCTTCGCCCAGGCAGGTTACGAGGCGATCTATGGCGATCTGATGTTCACCCTGGGCCTGCCGATTCCTATTCGCAGCCTGGCAGCGGTCAAACGCCTGGCTGCGATGTTAATGCCCATCGCCGGGCGGCTGCCCTTTGAGTGGGTTTACCCAACCGGAGACAAGCAAGAACAGCGCATTCCCCGCTGGCAGAAATATTATGAGTGGGGGTCTGTCATAGCGGGTGATTGCCACTACCTCAAACGTCACCTGCCAGAGCGCCTGCCCGGGAAGGTGATTGCGACCAACACCACCACGCCGGAAGATATCGAGATTTTCCGCAAGGCCGGGATCAAGTACCTCATCACTTCTACCCCTGTACTGCAGGGGCGTTCATTCGGCACCAACATGATGGAGGCGGCTTTGATTGCGGTTGCGGGAAAGGGCCGCAAGCTTAGCAATGCCGAGTTGAACGAGATGTTAGATCAATTGGGCCTCGAGCCCCAACTTCAGCAGTTGAATTAATCCTGATCGAGGAGCATTTTATGGATGCCATTGTCACAGCGGGCGGAATCCCAAAACCCGGTGAGTTACTCTATCCTTACACCCAGGGCAAGTCAAAGGCTTTGCTGGATGTGGCTGGTAAGCCAATGGTGCAGTGGGTTTTGGATGCCTTGAGCGGCGCAGAAAAGATCAACAATGTCATCCTCATTGGGCTGACCCAAGACAGTGGGGTGACTTGTGACAAGCCGCTGTTTTACATGGAAAATCAAGGCGGCATGTTGTCCAATATTTTGGCTGGGGTCAATAAGGCCCTGGAGTTGAATGCCGCCACGAAGCATGTGTTGATCGTGTCATCAGATATTCCTGGCATTCGATCTGAAATGGTGGATTGGGTGATCGAGGCTGCTCTGCAAACCGATGAGGATGTCTATTACAACCTGATCGAGCGCAGTGTGATGGAAAAGCGTTACCCTGGCTCAAAACGTTCTTTCACCAGGCTGAAAGATGTTGAGGTGTGCGGCGGTGATATGAATGTGATCAGCACGGCAACGGTGAAAAAGGATCGCATGATCTGGGATAAGCTGATCGAAACGCGCAAGAACATCTTCAAGCAAGCCGCGCTGATTGGCTACGATACGCTTTTCTTGCTGGCCACGCGCCTGATCACCCTCAACCAGGCTATTGAGCGCGTCTGCCGTAAGCTGAACATCCGAGGCCGCGTCATCTTGTGCCCGTATGCTGAGGTGGGCATGGATGTCGACAAGCCTCACCAGCTTGAAATGATGCGGCTGGATATGGAACGGCGAGCGGTTGTTTGATGCAGCGCGGGCTTGAATTGGATGCGGCCTGGTCTCAACGGCTGCGGGTGGCAGAGCGTCCAGGCCTTCTACGTACATTGGCGGCTATCCTGGCACATTCCGGCGACTCATGGTTCTGGGCCGCCGGTTTGGTGGTATTGATCTTCGTTGCGCCTGCCTGGAGGTACCTGGCCCTGGCGATGTTGGCTGGCATCCTGGTCACGGCATCCATGGTCTTTCCCATCAAGCTGTTGGTGCGCCGCCGCCGTCCAGAAGGGGAATGGGGCAGTATTTACCGCAGTACCGATCCGCACTCTTTCCCCTCTGGGCATGCTGCCCGCGCCGTGATGCTGACCGTGGTGGCCCTGGTGCTTGGCCCGGCATGGCTGGGAATTGTCATGCTGGTCTGGGCGCCTTTGGTCAGCCTGGCCCGTGTGGCAATGGGGGTGCATTACCTTTCGGATGTGGTGGCAGGGATGTTCCTGGGGCTGTTGATCGGATTGGCCGTGGCGATCATCCTATAATCGAACAGCAGTCTCATTCCTCTTGGTGGATGATTTCAGAAGCCAGGCGGCTGAGAATATCTTGCTCTCCAGCATCGGTGTGGCTGGCATCCCAGTAATAGCTGAGCAAGTCGAGAGCCGAAAGGCTGCCCACCAATTGGTCATCTGGCAAGCGGACGCGGGTTTCTAGCGTGGGGCGCTTGACGAGGTGAAATTCAAAGCTCTCGGCCGCGTACTCGCGCAAGGCAGGCTCGTCGATCAGGGCTTCCCAATCGCGGGGATACTCAAGCGTCAGGCGCACAACCGCTTCTTTGAGCTGTTCGGCAGGCGGCAAGGCCGCCAGGATACGATCGGTTACCCCCGATTGGGCCGGTTGTATGGCTTCCATTTCCAGGCGCACAAAGCGCTCGATGAATGGGCGCACCCCGCTCAGCTTGCGCCATTCCACCTGGGTGGGTTGGCCGGGTTCGACGTGGGCGATCACAAAGAACTTATCGTCTGCAGCCTCGCCAAAATCAACGCGCTCAATTGAACCGGGATATATCACAGGGGGTTGGCCGTTTTCGTTCAAATTTTGAGACTTGTGGATATGGCCCAGGGCCACGTAAGCCAGGCGAGCGTCGCGCACCAGGGACCCGGGTAATACCAGGTCTGCGCCAAGCATCACGGTGCGCTCGCCCCCGTAAACCGCGCCCTGCACCGATGCATGGGCGGTCAGCACCACTGGCAGGCTGGGGTCGGCCTCCGCCAGCCAATGCTGTACGAGTTCGTTCAGGCGGTCTTCCAGGGCTTCGTACACCAGGCTGGGTTCGGCTGCGCTGAGCGATTGGGATGCCATCAGCCCCGAACGAGAGACCCAGGGCAGAGCCAGCACCTGCAGGGGCAGGTTGTTCAGGTCGGCAGGGCTTAAGAAGCAGGGCTTATCCAGCACGTGCACGTTGGGCACATCCAAGGTGTCGAATGCTTCGAGGGCGTGGGCGCGGTTGAGCGCAGGCGACACATCATGGTTGCCCACCAAGAGCAGGGTAGGAATGCCCGCCCGGGCCAGCTTCATAATGCGCCGGCCCCACTCGCGTTGAAACGTGGGGGCGGGGCTGCGGTCTTTATAGGCATCTCCGGCGAAGAGCACCAGGTCCACGCGCTCGGCGATGGCGGTATCTACGATCGTATCGAGCGATTTCAGAAAGTCCATCACGCGCACTGGCAGGCCAGATTGGGGGTCGTGGCGGCCAAAGTTGGCCATGTCAATGTGGGCATCGGCGAAGTGGAGGATTTTTAGCATAGGGTTCTCTCTTTGTCGCTGCGATTTGAGTCGCCCGCTCTTACGGTGCATAGCCCAACTCTTGCAGCTTTGCCACGCTTGGTTCAAACCCCGGGTGCCACCGCAGGCTGGTGAACAGGTCGTCAACGGCGCTTTCGGTGGCACCGAGAGCCAGGTTGGCCATGGCGCGCCAGTAGAACGATTCTTCCAGGGCCGGCTCGTCAATAGCAGAAATGGTGATTGTTGCCAGGTTGATCACATCATAGTACCGCTCGGAGTATTGGTAAGCAAAATAAGGGCCGGTCTGGTACCACATCATGCGCCAGGGCCGTTCGTCTTCAGGCATAGAAGGCAGCATGGCATAGGCCTCGTCATAAGCGGCCGCGGCGCCGGCATAATCGAACAATTTCACCAGGCTGGAACCGCGGTTGAACCAGGCAAAATACTGCTGGCGCCCGCTAAAAGTGTAGATTTCATCGGACGCCCTTTGGGCGGCCAACTGCCAGTTGGTGGTTTCATCCCATTGGGGGCCTAAGATCGTGCTGACCTCAGCCTCGCGTTCGGGAGGATAGATGACCAGGTAGATGTAGTTAAAAGCTTGCCAGTTGCTAAGTATCTCATCATATGGAATGATGAAGTCGCTGCTGGGGCCAATATACGAGTCGTAAACCCAAAAGCCGCCCCTGGCATCGTCAAAGCCGTTGACGACTTCATAGTGTCCCATCCATCCGTCAAAGCCATCCCCTTCGAAGCCCTTTTCGATCAATACGGGAAAGCCTGCCGCCAATAGCTGCTTCAGGAGCTCTAGTTCCCCGGCGACGCGCACCACAGCCCGCAGGTCGGTATGCTCGTTGACGAAATCAGCCATCTCGTAAGGCATCACGTTTTTATCCCGGTCATTGGGTTTGAGCACATCGGCAGTATCTGTCTGTGTGCCTCGCCAACCCCAGAAAGAGAGGATCATGGCGAGATTGGCCGGGCCGCAATTGTTCCACTTTTGATAGACGTGGGTAATGCCGCTCAGCCGCACGCTGGCGGGCAGAGGTGTGGGGGTGAGTGTGGGGGTGCTGGTTGGGCTGGGCGTTGCACTGGGGCCGGGGTTTGTGGCGGTGGGGGGCAGCGTAGCCGTGAGCGTTGCTTCGAGAATCGGCGTGGCACTGGCCCTGGCAGAATCCAGGGTAGCCTGTACGATCTGCTCGATCTGGGCTTGCTCTTGTGGCACGAAGATCATTTCACTGGGCGGGTTGATGGCGTATTTCACCTGGGTGATGAAATTATCCACACGCCAGGCCAGCCTCTCGTGAACGAAAGGGATATTGTAGACCACAAGTACAACCAGGGCGATGACCGGTATGGCAAGCAGGTACAATGGAGAGAAACGGGTGCGCATGCGAGGCATTATAACACGCGGGTAGGCGCAGCCTGGGGTAGCCAGGAGCATGGATCTAAGATGAATTAGCTTGTGAAGGGATATGGATTGGCGCACTGTGACCATGTTGTTTAGTCAAAGTTCGTGTACAATAAGAGCGATGGGAGGCGGATATGAAACTGCGTAAGATCGCTGTTCTGTTCTTCGCGATCAACCTGCTGCTGGTTTGGCCGAGCTTCTTACCTAACCTGACCGATATCAACCCTTTCGATGAAGCATCCTATATCCACAGTGGGCATGATCTGCTGGAGCTGGGGCTTTGGCCTGATTTTGCAAACAGTCCACTTTCGGGCGTTTTCTACGCTCTGACCTACCTGCCCTTCCGCAGTTCGCCGTTCTGGCTGGTGCAGACTTGCTCATTGGGACGGGTGCTGTTGTTCTCGCTGTTATGGTGGAGCGCTTATTGGGTGGCAGAAGGGGGCCTTGGCGTCCTGAGCCGTGCCAGCATTGAGGGCGAGCAAAAAAAGCTTGGGGGAGGAAAATACGGTTTATTGCCGGTTGTGATGAGCGGTATGGTGTTGGTTTCGCCAGTGTTAATGGGAATGATCCGCTTCCCCAGCGATCCGTTATATGCAGGGCTGGCAGGTTTAAGCCTGTGGCAAATGCTGGCCTACCTGGAGAAGCGGCAGACGAAAAGCCTGACTTGGGCTTCGGTCTTGATGGGCCTGGCGGCGCTGGCCCGCAATGACGGACTATTGGCTTTTATTGTCTTGCTGGGGTTAGCGCTCTTACTTCAGCTACCGTTCTTGCGCAGCTGCGCCGAGCAAACTGTACCTCGGGGCTGGCGCGGTCTGGCGAGGTCAGCAGTAGCTTTGCTGCTGCCCTTTGCCCTGTTGGTGGGCGGATACATGGTGTTTTATTACCTGCGAACCGGAAGTTGGGAGATGGGGACACTGGAGCGCACCTATCTGAACTTTGAGGCCGGGCAGCAAGTATTGTACAGCGGTGAGGAAAGGTTAGATACCGTCACTGAGTCACGGCTAGAAGCACAGCGCATCTTTGGCAGCGGCGAAGAGAACGATTTCTCGATCCCGCGCGCCATCCGGCGCAACCCATTGGTTTATTTCGAGCGGTTGAAAGCGGTCTTGAAAGTGCTGCCTGAGCACGTCCTGAGTGCTTACGGCATTCGCTTTGCCGTGGTGACCTTTTTGCTTGCTGCAGGTGGCGTGTTCGATTTGCTGCGGCAGAAGCAGTACCCTTTGTTGGTCTTGTTGCTCTTGTGGCCTGCGCACCTGGCAAGTGGATTTGTGATCACCCTCTTTCGTACCGGGCACTTGCAGTTCCCATTTTACGTGGTCTTTGTGTTGGCTGGTATCGGCTTGCTGGCTTTGCTGCAAGCGGTCTTGAGCCTGCCCAAAACCCAGCCTGGTATCTTGCGAGCACCTGGGGCAGGCTTGATATTGACCTGGTTGGTGGTGCTGATTGCC